>ENA-OQDL01000936-OQDL01000936.1-human-gut-metagenome-genome-assembly--contig:-NODE-936-length-16232-cov-2.541633_pt1 | contig 16232 bp, 12 predicted proteins | sample MGYA00242782_ERZ504609 | MGnify/ENA primary metagenome ERZ504609 (study PRJEB26092, sample SAMD00036320) | human gut metagenome | host: Homo sapiens | study: EMG produced TPA metagenomics assembly of... | reverse complement strand
TACAGAAAGACACAGACGTACTTCAGGTTCTGGATCAGCTTCTGGCTGGAACAGGATGCACGTATAAAAGTAAATGGAAAACTATATTGTAATCACCTCTCAGCAGACAGGAGCAGTTAAGAAAGTTCATGGAGTGGTGAAGGATGTAAACGGTGAACCTATCATCGGAGCCAATGTAGTTTGTGAAAGGAAATCCTTCTAACGGAACCATTACGGACTTGAATGGTAATTTTGATCTGTCGGTGACTTCCAATACAACTTTGCAGGTCTCTTATATTGGATATAATACTCAGGAACATTTTTTGTAGGCAAGAAGACAGACTTCAATATTGTATTGAAAGAAGATACAGAACTGTTGGATGAGGTTGTTGTTGTCGGATATGGTACAATGAAGAAGAAAGACCTGACAGGTGCTGTTGCTTCCGTCAAGATGGATGATGCACCGGTTGGTACGGTTTCAACCATCAGTCATGCACTTGCCGGTAAGGCAGCCGGATTGCAGGTGAATACAATCAGTGCGCAGCCGGGTAGTGGCTCTACTTTCCGTATACGTGGTGCAGCTTCTGTCAATGCAGGAAATGACCCTTTGATTATTATTGATGGTTTTCCGGTAAACCCTACGGATGACAGTAAGATTCAGACCGGTAAATATGATTCCGGTAGCTCTGACAATATTCTGGCCTCTATTAATCCGAACGATATTGAATCTATTGAGGTTCTTAAAGATGCAAGTTCTACGGCTATTTATGGTGCCCGTGCCGGTAATGGTGTGATCATTATTACCACTAAAAAAGGAAAGACAGGAGCTCCGAAAGTTACGTACTCCGGAACAGCGAGCGTGCAGACTATGGCTGCGAAATATGAAATGCTCAGTGCCAAAGATTTTATGATTCAGTCTAATCGCTATGCTTTGGAAGAATGGAGACGTTCCAATGGAATCGGGGTATATGGTGGAAAAAGTGAAGCTGAGGCAGCAACTCCTTATACACCTTATTATACAGATGCTGAAATTGCCAATCCGGCCTACGATACAGACTGGTTTAAGGAGATTACAAGAACCGGCTTCCAGACTCAGCACAATTTGTCTGTAAACGGAGGAACAGAGATGACGAAGTACCTTATTTCAGGAAACTTCTTCAAACAGAACGGTGTCGTGAAAAATAACGATATGGACCGTTATACAGCCAGAGTAAATGTAGAACAGAAGGTCAGCAAATATGTAAACCTGGGTGTGAATATGACTTTGTCCAGAAATACAACTAATAATGTTCCGTTGGGAGCCGGACAAAATGAGAATGCAAGTATTATGGTTGCTGCAGCTCAGTTCAGTCCGATATTGCCGGTTCGCGATGAGGAGGGAGAATATGTGTTGAACTCTCAGGCAGCTTTCCTTCCGAACCCGGTTTCTTTATTGGAGATTACGGACAAGACTGTTAAAGAAAGAATGCTGGGTACTGTTTATGTTGAGATTAAACCGATCGAAGAACTGACTTTGAAAGGTAATTTCGGTATTGACCGGAACTATCAGAAACATAGTGTCTATATGCCGAAGACAACTCTTTATGGACAGAAGACAGGCGGACAGGCTAATATTGCCCAGTATGACAAATCGGATTATCTGATGGAATTGACTGCGAACTATTCAAAACGTTTCGGAGATCATAATCTGAATGCACTGGTCGGATATTCTTTCCAGAGATTTACGGATGAATCCTTGTCGGCTGGTAATAGTCAGTTCCTGATTGATGGATTCCTTTACAATAATCTGGGAGCAGGTGCATATCCGAAACCCAGTGTAGGTTCTTCTGCTTCCAAGAGTGAGATGGCTTCTTTCTTTGGCCGTATCAATTACTCTTATAAGGATCGTTATTTGCTGACTGCAACGATGCGTGCGGATGGTGCTTCCAACTTCGCAAAGAATAACCGTTGGGGATATTTCCCTTCAGTTGCTTTGGGATGGAGATTTACGGAAGAAGAATTCATGCAGCCTTTGACATCGGTTCTGTCTAATGGTAAGTTACGTGTAAGTTTCGGTCAGACCGGTAACTCCAACATTGGAAACAGGGTGATAAGCTATTATTCAACTGGTAATAATAATGAATTTGGAGGAACGGAACAGGTAGGTGTCTATCTGAGTCAGATGGGAAATGTTGATCTGAAGTGGGAAACAACTACAGAATGGAATGTCGGAGTGGATCTTGGTTTCTTTAAAAACCGTTTGAACGTAACGGCTGAATATTTCCATAAAGTAGTATCTGACCTGTTAAGTGAACGTTCACTTTTGGGATTCCAGGAAGTAAGTACCATTGCAGCCAATATTGGTGAAACTCAGAGCCAGGGTTTTGAACTGACGATTAATTCGACCAATTTCAATACGAAGAATTTTGGCTGGAATACAGACTTTACATTCTCTCTCTACCGGGATAAATGGAAAACACGTGATGAAAGCTGGAAACCTTCTGCTTATTCAGTTTATGATTCTCCGATCCGTTACCAGTATGGTTACCTTTCCGATGGTTTGATTCAGCCGGGAGAAACCGTAGACTGGATGCCGGGAGCTATTCCTGGTCAGGTGAAGATCAAAGATATTAACGGATATGTGTACAATGAGGACGGTTCTGTAAAAGTTGACCAGCACGGAATTCCTTTGAAGTCGGGAAAGCCTGATGGCAAACTAGATGATGCTGATAAGGTGATTTATGGAAGTTCGGATCCTGGTTATCTGCTTGGTTTGAACAATACATTCCGTTGGAAGAACTTCGACCTGAATATTTATTTTTATGGTCAGTTTGATTTGTTGAACAGTGGATCTTATAAAGATCTTTGGTTGACCGGAGCTTCTGGTATGACAGGTATCGTAAATATGTATCGTGGATACAATATGCCTGTAAGTGCAAAAGATGTATGGACCTCAGACAATCAGTCTGCCGTACGTCCGGGATATTTCCAGGATAAGAGTACATGGGGCATTGGTGACTATTATTTGCAGAAGAGTTGGTTTGTTCGTTGCCGGAATATTACGTTGGGTTATACTATTCCTGTTAATCAGGGCCGGAATATTCTGTCGAATGTACGTGTTTACTTTGATGTGAATAATCCGTTTACGATTACTCCGTATGACGGTCTGGATCTGGAAACAGATAATTCTGTATGGGCTTATCCGAATGTGAGAAGCTTTAGCTTGGGTGTAGACATAACCTTTTAATTAAACCTTTAAACGTGATACTGAAATGAAAAGAATCTTTTCGATATTTTCTGTTGTTCTGGCTACGGTTGCGATGACTCCTTCCTGTACCAACCTGGAGTCAGAAATGTATGATGTGATTAATCCCGGAATCTTTCCGGTGAATGGAGACGATGCCAATGCCTTGGTTACTTCGGCAGCTTATTCTCCTTTCCGTTCGAACTGGTATAGTGGACTTTGGGCCTCTTCTTACGGAGGTATTCATGTAACAACTGATATGACAACCGATATAGGCTATTGTCAGTGGAATGATGTCGTATGGCCGGACCTTCTGCAAGTGAACTTTACTGCCAATTCTACGGCTCCGACGGCGATCTATAAAAACTATATCCGGGATATCAGTAAGATGACTCTGACAATGGAGCGGATTGCTTCCATTTCTATGGATGAAACACTTAAGAATCGTCTTGATGCTGAATTGCATTGTGGCCGTGGTTGGCTGGCTTATATTTTATATGATTTGTATGGACCGATCCAGGTTGCTTCACTCGATCTGTTGAACAATCCGCTTTCGGATGAGGTTGCTCCCCGGCTTTCACAGGAAGATATGGTGAAGTTTATTGAGGATGATATGAATGCAGCCATTGCTGTTTTGCCTGCAACTTATAAAGTATCGGATACAAATTATGGCCGGTTTACAAAAGGTTTGGCTTATACAGTTCTGATGAAATTATATATGCATGAGAAGAACTGGGCTAAAGCGATAGAATGTGGCCGTGAACTGATGAAACCGGAATATGGTTATGGCCTGATGAATGATTATAAGGAAATCTTCACGTTGGAAAATGAAGGAAACAAAGAGACTATCTGGGCCTGCGTATGTAGCCGGAGTGTCAATCAGCAGTTATGGCTTGCTCATGTTCTTTCCAGTGAATGTCCGACCAATAATCCGAATATTCAGAAATGGGGAGGATATCGTGTCCCGTGGGAATTCTATCATACATTTGATCCGTCAGATAAACGTCTGGAAGTATTAGTCGGAGACTTTGTCGGAACAGATGGTGTCCGTTACAATGAACAGAATCCGGGATCTGTTCTTATGTCAGGAGCATTACCTATTAAATATGGTGAGGATCCTGATGCAACCGGTGCAGAAAGTCAGATTGACTGGATTGTATATCGGTATGCAGATGTACTGACCTTGATGGCTGAAGCTTTGGCAAGAAATGAAAATGCAGTAACTCAGGAGGCTGTTGATCTTCTGAATATGGTACATACTCGTGCCGGTCTTCAGGCCTATGCAACAAGTGATTTTGCAAGTGTTGATACGTTCCTGGATGCTGTGCTTCTGGAACGTGGCCATGAGTTGTGGTTTGAAGGCGTTCGCCGTTCTGACTTGATCCGGTATGGTAAGTACATTGAATATGCACGTCTTTACAAACATTCTGTAACAGCTCAGGATTACATGAACTTAATGCCGTTACCTCAGTCTGTTATTGATGAAAGTAAAGGTAAGATTGTTCAGAATCCGGGATATTAATACCTTGTAAGGTCAAACGGCCATTTTGACAGTTTACTGATCTGAAAGATCAAGATCTGATTTTGAAACTTATGAGAAAAGGAACTTTTGAGATGGCCGTTTTTTTTATCTTCCACAAGGTAATCATTGCGTAGGGTTATAAGGAAATACTATTTGATAAATACAATTATTCAACATTTATGAAAAGATCTTCATTAATATTTGGTGCATTGCTGTGGGGTATGGGTGCAATGGCTCAGACGGCTCAGTGGAATGATAAAGATTGGGAGTGTAGAATCTCGGAGAACGGCTGCCTTGAGCAAATTGTTTTTAAAGGGCAGCACGGGAATGATACGGTTCCGTTTTTCCGGAAAGGAGAACACAGGGGACCTTCGTTTTATGTAGTAACTGGCGGGAAAAGTACGACGGCTGACTGGACTCCAGACGGGAAGTTTGCTTATCGGGCAGAAATTGAAGGTGTGGAATGCTCGCTGAAGTATGAAAAATGGAATGGTGCTCCGGCTATGCGGATTACACTTACCAATAAAGGACATGTTCCTTTCCAGCCGGAAAAGCCGGAATCAGAATGGGAATCGATACTTATATGGATAAATATCCTGAATGGTTCGGCAAGTATTTCCCGACTTTGATGCGCAATGAAAAACTCATTTCTTCGGTTATCTTCAGACGCCTTCGGGACATACATTGGGGGTAGTGTCTCCTCAAGCCGTTGCTTCCTGGAGTGTGGAATATAATTTAGGTTATCAGGATCCGGCTCCTCACTGGTTTATGGGCCATCGGATTGAATCCTTGAACCTTGATCTGATTAATGCATTGCCACTTCCTTCCAGAAATCCTCAGCATTTGTGGAAGCTGGACCAGGGAGAAACAAAGTCCTGGATCATAGCACTGGTCGATATTGAAGAGCCGGGAGTGTTTGAAGAAAAACTGCATAAGTTGGCAGATATCCCTATGCTGAGAATACACAAGACTGCTTATGTTCCGGGAGAACTGGCCGAATTTGATGTGATTTCGTCTGGCGGACAGGTGTGTGTTGTGGATGACAATGGCAAAGAAATACCGGTGCAGGTGGAAAACAGAGCTGAAGATGTGAAACACATAAGCTGTTGTTTGCCGAAAGTCGGTATGTACACCATCCGTGTGAAGGACGGAGAAAATCAGGCCGAAGGTATTTTGTCTGTTCACTCATCCTGGCAGTGGACACTGGAGCAGGCCAGAAAGGGAGCGCTGAAATATCATCAGAAAGCGACTTCACATATTGAGAGCTGGTACGGATTCCATTCGGCATTCCTTGCAGCACGATATTTCCCGGATAAAGCTCTGGACGAACAGTTGTGCAAACGTTTTGATTATTTGTTTGATCTGCTTCATGACAAGGATAAGATGGAGCCTAAATATTATGCTTCCCGCATTCAGAACACATCGGGTACGATCGGAATGCTGGTCGACAAATATCAGGCTTATCATGATGTGAATGATCTGAAAAAAGGCTTCGCGTCTGGCAGACTGGCTGATGAATACCTGGCAAAGAAAAGACGGGGCTTATGTGAATCATAACACCGTATATACAAGCGTAATTTATGTTGCGAAGAGTATGCTGGAACTGACTTTGGAGGAACGTAAGCTTGGCCGGTCGGACAAGACCTGGGCTGCTGCAGCCAAACGGCATTATCAGTCAGCCAAGCGTGCGATTGACCAGCTGGTGGCTTCGCAGGGAGATTTTGAAACAGAAGGAGAACTTACTTTTGAAGATGGTATGATTTCCTGTTCGGCCTTGCAGATCGGTATGCTTGCCTTGATGCAGGAGGATGCAAAGAAACGCCAGTATTATACGGATGCCATGCTCCGGATCTTGCACAGCCATGATTGTCTGGCTCAACTTCGTGTTCCGGATGCCAGAAGAAGAGGAGGAACCATGCGTTACTGGGAAGCTCAGTATGATGTACAGATGCTTCCGAATATGTTTAACTCTCCGCACGGATGGAGCGGATGGAGAGGTTATGCTACATATTATGCATATCTGCTGACAGGAGATGAACGCTGGCTGATTGAAACTTATAATGCGATGGGAGCTTTCTCTAATCTGATTGATTATAAGACCGGAGATTTGCGCTGGGCATTTGTGGTTGATCCTTATCTGAAGGTGAAACAGGCATGCAGCGCGGATACACGTGTGACGGAAGATTCCCTGAGCTTTGGTAATCCGCATCCGGAACTTTATGATACCCGCTCTTTCGTGATCGGTGAACAGTATGTCAATATGATCAGTGACTGGCAGACGGTTAATACGCAGGATAATGATGTGCATGAATTGTTCAAGTGTATCGGAGAATCCATGCTGGTGAATGCATTCATTGTTGAGCGTGAGGATGGAAGCGTGGTTGGATATAATTGTAAGGTAAAACGTGAAGGTGATACGCTGGAAGTCGTTGTAGATGAGAAACAAATTGTAAATTTGCATTGTAACCTGAAGTCTCCCTGCAAAGTCTTGTTTGGCGGACAGACCCGCAGCCTGAAGAAGAATTATTTAGGATGGGCGTTTGGGGAAGATTTGTATAAATGAAACGTTTAACATTGAAATAGTCTGAGGATGAAAAAAATTTTTATGTTTGATCAGTCTTTTCCTTTTGGGAGTTACCCTCTACGCTTCTCCCATTACCGGCTTGCTGGAACGTATTGACAAAGGGGCGTCCCGTAAATTTGTCATTGAGCGCCTGAAGGGGGAAAAGGATTTCTTTGAATTGGATCAGAAGGGGAATAAAGTCGTGGTACGCGGTAACAACTATGTCAGCATTGCCACGGGTATCAACTGGTATCTGAAGTATTATGCCGGAATCAACCTGTCGTGGAATGGCATGAAGGCTGATCTTCCTGAGGTGTTGCCTCCGGTGCTGAAGAAGGAAAGACATGAAACGGATCTGAAGCTCCGTTATGATTTCAATTATTGTACGTTCTCCTACAGTATGGCTTTCTGGGACTGGAAACGATGGGAACAGGAAATCGACTGGATGGCACTTCATGGCATTAATCTGCCGCTTGCAATGGTTGGAACCGATGTAGTGTGGAAGAATGTGCTGGAGGAACTGGGTTACACACGCGAAGAAATCAATGCTTTCATTGCGGGCCCCGGTTTTCAGGCCTGGTGGCTGATGAATAATCTGGAAGGATGGGGCGGCCCCAATCCGGACAGCTGGTATGAACGTCAGGCAGAACTTCAGAAACGTATTCTGAAGCGTATGCGTGAATACGGCATTGAGCCGGTATTGCCCGGATATTCCGGAATGGTTCCTCACAATGCAAAGGACCGGTTGGGGCTGAATGTGGCGGATCCCGGCCGATGGAACGGTTATCCGCGTCCGGCTTTCCTGCAGCCTACTGATCCTCAGTTTGAACGGATTGCTGCTTTGTATTATCGGGAAATGACCCGTTTGTATGGTAAGGCCTCTTATTACAGCATGGATCCTTTCCATGAAGGTGGAAACACGTCGGGAGTGGATCTGGAAGCTGCGGGAAAGGCGATCTGGAAAGCGATGAAACAGGCCAATCCGCGTGCTGCATGGGTGGTGCAGGCCTGGGGAGCCAATCCGCGTCCGCAGATGATCCGGAACTTGCCTGCCGGTGATATGGTGGTATTGGATTTGTTTTCGGAAAGCCGTCCTCAGTGGGGAGATCCGGCTTCTTCCTGGCACCGGAAAGAGGGCTTTGGACAACACGACTGGCTGTTTTGCATGTTGCTGAACTATGGAGGCAATGTAGGTCTGCACGGGAAAATGGCTCATCTGATAGAGGAATTCTATAAAGCAAAGGACAGTTCGTTCGGAAAGACCTTGAAAGGTGTCGGCATGACCATGGAAGGTATAGAAAACAACCCGGTGATGTATGAACTGTTGTGTGAACTTCCCTGGAGAGAACAGCGTTTCTCAAAAGATGAATGGCTGGAAGGATATCTGAAAGCACGCTATGGAAAATCAGACAGTCAGGTATCACAGGCATGGATGCTGTTAAGTAACACCATTTATAATTGTCCGGCTGCTTCCACTCAGCAGGGAACACATGAATCCATTCTTTGCGCGCGGCCATCCTGGAAGGCTTATCAGGTATCCAGCTGGTCGGAAATGTCCGACTATTATGATCCGGCGGATGTGATCCGTGCTGCCGGTATGATGGTGGATGCTGCGGAACGTTTCCGGGGTAACAATAATTTTGAATACGATCTGGTGGACATTGTTCGGCAGGCTGTTGCTGAAAAAGGCCGTCTGATGTATCGGGTGCTGGTTGACGCTTATAAGGCTGGTGACCGGGAACTCTTTAAACTTTCATCCGACCAGTTCTTGCGTTTGATTTTAATGCAGGATCGTTTGCTGGCTACACGTTCGGAATTTAAGGTGGGACGCTGGCTGGAAAGTGCCCGTAACCTGGGTAGCACGGAGGAAGAAAAGGACTGGTATGAATGGAATGCCCGTGTACAGATAACGACTTGGGGGAAAACCGGGTTGCTGCAGATGATGGCGGTTTGCATGATTATGCTCACAGAGAATGGAACGGACTGTTGCGTGACTTCTATTATTTGCGCTGGAAGACTTGGCTGGATGAACAGCTGAAGAGTTTTGAAGGCGGACAGCCCAAGGCAATTGACTTTTATGCACTGGAAGAACCGTGGACATTGAAACATAACTCGTATGCATCAGAAGCTGAAGGAAATCCGGTAGATATCGCTTGTGAAATTTACCGTGAAATCAAGCTTCCCTAACTTCTTTTTCTGAGGCCCTCGAGCTTTTTAAAAAACGTTTCGACGTTTGAAGGAAAAGGCCGAATTCTTTTTCCCTTAAACGTCGAAGCGTTTTTTTATGCCCTTGAAGTCTGTTTACAATGTTTCGGCAGGACTTTTGAAGGGAATCGGGGAAAGGTGAAAAAGAGCTTCTGACAGTTCCCCGGGAGTGATGGGTGTTTTCAGAAGAGGGAAGACTGAAAAGAAAAATCCGCGCTTGGGGAGCCTGTCACAGGTTCCAAGCGCGGATGCTTTTTAGATAGTTGGTCTCTCAAATAGTGTGTGTCTTGTAGCCAACGATAATAGATTTTAGGAAAATCAACGATTGGTTGAAGAATGTTGCCCCTTGGGGCATCCTTTCTTTTAGGCAGGTCAAAAGTAGTGCATTTTTTCGAATGTACAAAAGTTATGAACCATAATGTTGTGAATAAAATACGAGGCTTTTGGTAAAATACTGGTGTATAGCCTGCTGGAATGTGCGTCAGCAACCTGTGAAAAATTGTCAGGTTATGAACAGGCTGTTGATAACTTTGGGAAGCCGTGTCTTCCGCATGCCGGTAAAATGTAAAATAAATACTAAAGTTTTCCACTTAACTCCGGTAAACTCAGGAAAAAGCATTACTTTTGCGAAGATTAATGATCATTATTTAGATATCAAAAAAATAAAAGAATGATGGAGCTTGATTTACTCACAGCTATATCACCTATTGACGGTCGATACAGGAGCAAAGCGGGAGCTTTGGCTGCCTATTTTTCAGAATACGCATTGATCAAATATCGTGTGCGTGTGGAAATTGAATATTTCATTACGTTGTGTGAACTGCCTTTGCCCCAGTTGAAAGGACTGGATGCATCACGCTTTGATTCACTTCGTGATATTTACCGGAACTTCTCAGAAGCTGATGCGGGACGTATCAAGGAAATTGAGAGTGTAACCAATCACGACGTGAAGGCTGTTGAGTATTTCATCAAGGAACAGTTTGACAAGTTGGGTGGCCTGGAGGAATACAAGGAGTTCATTCATTTCGGCCTGACTTCACAGGATATCAACAATACTTCTGTTCCCTTGTCAATCAAGGATGCACTGGATGAAGTGTATTATCCACAGATCCAGAAGCTGATCGATCAGCTGAATGCGTATGCAGAAGAATGGAAGAATATTCCGATGCTGGCAAAGACTCACGGTCAGCCGGCTTCTCCTACCCGCCTGGGAAAAGAAATCAAGGTGTTTGCCTATCGTCTGGAACGTCAGCTGGCTGTATTGAAGGCTTGTCCGATCACTGCTAAGTTTGGTGGTGCAACCGGTAACTACAATGCTCACCATGTGGCTTATCCGGAATATGACTGGAAGGCATTCGGTAATCGTTTTGTCGCAGAAAAACTGGGACTGGAACGTGAAGAATACACTACTCAGATTTCAAATTATGACAATCTGGGTGCTATCTTTGATGCCATGAAGCGTATCAATACGATTATGATTGATATGAACCGTGACTTCTGGCAGTATATCTCAATGGAATACTTCAAGCAAAAGATCAAAGCGGGTGAGGTTGGATCAAGTGCAATGCCTCATAAGGTAAACCCCATTGACTTTGAAAATGCTGAAGGAAATCTGGGCATGGCGAATGCCGTGTTGGAACATTTGTCAACCAAGCTTCCGGTTTCACGTCTGCAGCGTGACCTGACTGACTCTACAGTTCTGCGTAATATCGGTGTTCCGTTCGGACATACGGTTATTGCTATTCAGAGCTCTCTGAAAGGACTGGGCAAGCTGTTGCTGAACGAATCCAAGATCTATCAGGATCTGGACAACTGCTGGAGTGTTGTGGCTGAGGCTATTCAGACTATTTTGCGTCGTGAAGCCTATCCGCATCCGTATGAAGCATTGAAAGCTTTGACACGTACCAACCAGGCTATCAATGAAGCTTCCATCAAAGATTTTATCGAAACATTGAACGTAAGCGAAGAAATAAAGAAAGAACTGCGGGCAATCACTCCGCACAACTATACAGGTTTATAAGAAGATCACCCGAGAGGGCAATTATTAATTTATAGCATTTTTAAGAACATGACTACAGACAAAGAAAACAGACTGGACGGAGAAAACACCCAGTCAGGCCGTGATGGTTACAAGTCCTATAACAAGGAAGGGTATAACAGATACAATCGAAACGAAGGCAGAAGCTATGGACGTCGTCCGTATGGCAGCAACCGGGAAGGTGGCGAACGCCCGTACCGTTCCTCTTACAATCCCCGTTTTAACGGAAATAATGGAGAGGATCGTCCACAGCGCAGTTATGGAAATCATTCTCAGCAGCGCAGTTATGGAAACAGACAGGGATACAACAGCAATACGAATCGTCCCTCGCGTCCTTCCTATGCGCCGCGCTATAACAATAATGAAGGAGGTGAGCAGCGTCCGTATCGTCCGCGTTACAATAATAACGAGGGAGGTGAACAGCGCTCGTTCCGTCCGCGTTACAACAACGGTCAGCAGCAGGGCGGCGGTTATAATCGTCCGCAAGGTGGAGGATTCCGCCCGCGTACCGCAGGATACAATCCGAATGCGAAGTATAGCATGAAGAAGCAGATCGAGTACAAGGATATCCTGACCGATCCGAATGAACCGATCCGTCTGAACAAGTTCCTGGCCAACGCAGGTGTTTGTTCTCGTCGTGAGGCTGATGAATTTATCACAGCAGGCGTAGTTTCCGTTAATGGTGAGGTGGTTACCGAACTGGGAACAAAGGTGAAACGTACGGATGAAGTCAAGTTCCACGATCAGCCGGTAAATATCGAACGTAAAGTTTACGTATTGCTGAATAAGCCGAAAGATTGTGTGACTACTTCTGATGATCCTCAGGAACGTAAGACCGTGATGGACTTTGTGAAAGGTGCCTGCAAGGAACGTATTTATCCGGTAGGTCGTCTGGACCGGAACACAACTGGTGTGCTGTTGCTTACCAATGACGGTGATCTGGCTTCTAAGCTGACTCATCCGAAGTTCCTGAAGAAGAAGATTTACCATGTATATTGTGATAAAAATGTAACGAAGGCTGATTTGGATCAGATCGTACAGGGCATTACTCTGGATGACGGAGAAATTCATGCAGATGCAGTCAGCTATGCTTCAGATACAGACAAGTCGCAGGTAGGTATTGAGATCCATTCTGGTAAAAACCGAATTGTCCGTCGTATTTTTGAGTCACTGGGCTATCGGGTAATTAAGCTGGATCGTGTTTATTTTGCCGGACTGACCAAGAAAGGTCTGCGTCGTGGAGACTGGCGTTATCTGACAGAAATGGAAGTAAACATGCTTCGCATGGGTTCTTTTGAATAAGATAATATATAATAAGGTGTGCCGAAGGTTGGAAAAGCTTGAAAAAAGCAGAGGCTGAAGGCCGCCTTTTTAAATTTGAATAAAACAAGATAAAAATGGAAACAATTCGTAGAACAAAGATCGTAGACCTGCTGAAGCGTCGTGACTTCGGTGTGATGGTCAATGTAAAGGGATGGGTACGTACCCGTCGCGGTAGTAAGCAGGTAAGTTTTATCGCCTTGAATGACGGTTCTACTATAAATAATGTGCAAGTGGTGGTTGATCTGGCAAACTTCGATGAAGAAATGTTGAAACAGATCACGACAGGAGCTTGTATCAGCGTCAATGGAGAGCTGGTTGAGTCGGTTGGTGCCGGACAGGCATGCGAAATCCAGGCTCGTGAAATTGAAGTGCTGGGAACATGCGATAATACTTATCCTTTGCAGAAGAAAGGACACTCTATGGAATTCTTGCGCGAGATTGCTCACCTGCGTCCGCGTACGAATACTTTCGGAGCTGTGTTCCGTATTCGTCACAATATGGCCATTGCTATCCACAAGTTCTTCCATGAACGTGGATTCTTCTATTTCCATACTCCGCTGATCACGGCTTCTGACTGTGAAGGTGCCGGACAGATGTTCCAGGTTACTACTATGAACCTGTATGATCTGAAGAAGGACGAAAATGGTTCTATTATTTATGACAATGACTTCTTCGGCAAGCAGGCCAGCCTGACAGTTTCCGGTCAGTTGGAAGGTGAGTTGGCTGCAACAGCATTGGGCGCCATTTATACATTTGGTCCTACGTTCCGTGCAGAAAACTCCAATACACCGCGTCACCTGGCTGAGTTCTGGATGATTGAACCGGAAGTAGCTTTCAATGATATCAATGACAACATGGATCTGGCAGAAGAGTTCATCAAGTACTGTGTACAGTGGGCTTTGGATAACTGCTACGATGATGTGAAGTTCCTGAACGATATGTTCGACAAGGGATTGATCGAACGTTTGCAGGGAGTATTGAAGGAAGAATTTGTACGTTTGCCTTATACGGAAGGTATCAAGATCCTGGAAGATGCCGTTGCTCATGGCCACAAGTTTGAATTCCCTGTATATTGGGGTGTGGACCTTGCTTCAGAGCATGAACGCTATCTGGTGGAAGAACATTTCAAACGTCCTGTAATTCTGACTGATTATCCGAAAGAAATCAAGGCATTCTATATGAAGCAGAATGAGGACGGAAAGACCGTTCGTGCAATGGATGTCCTGTTCCCGAAGATTGGAGAGATTATCGGAGGTTCGGAACGTGAAGCTGATTATGACAAACTGCTTACCCGTATTCAGGAATTGCATATACCGATGAAGGATATGTGGTGGTATCTGGATACCCGCAAGTTTGGTTCATGTCCTCATTCCGGTTTCGGATTGGGCTTTGAACGTCTGCTGTTGTTCGTAACAGGTATGGCAAACATCCGTGATGTTATTCCGTTCTCGCGTACACCGCATAACGCAGAATTCTAATATTCGTAAATAAAAGATCCGGAAAGCTGGAGCAGGCAGTTTACTGCTACTTGAGCTTTCCGGATTTCTTTTTGTACATCTGTAAGTCAAACGAAAAAAACTTTTAAAAAAATGAGAGAAAAGACTATGCATTTTTAAATAATTTTCTATTTTTGTAGAAAACATATTACAATACTTTAAATCGATAATGTTATGGGAATGCGCAGAATTTTTCTTTTTAGTTGTAATGTCATTAGTGGCTTTCGGCAGTTCGATAGCCCAGTCTGCAAAAGAAAAAGCTCCGGTGGATCTCCGGGGAGTATGGCAAATGTGTTTTTATCGTTCTGATGCCCCAGGCGTAGCTGGTCAGCTTAAAACCAGCAATTCCTTGAAGATCCTTTCTGATGACGGGAAATTTACCAATCTGGTCATGATGCCTCAAGGTGCCATTATCATAGGTGAAGGTACGTATGAGCAGACTTCAGGAGATTCTTACACGGAAATGGTTGAAAAGAACTTGCATCTTCCTCAATTGGCCGGACAGAAGAATGTGCTGAAGTTTGAATTGAAAGGAGGAGATGTCATGATCCTGAAATATTTCCTGAAAGAAGATATTAACGGTAACCGTATCGATTCCTGGGTTACGGAAACCTGGAAACGTGTAACGATGCCTTCTAAATATCCGGAAAATATCATTCGATAGATTCATATAAAAACAGAAAGCGTTGGCTTTTCTGTAGTGAACTGAACTGATTTGTGGCGGATGCTGTTTCATGAATTCCTTTCTTTGCCCGTTGCGGGGAGAAGGAATACAGTTGGAACAGCATCCGTTCTTTATGGTTGCTTGTTTGAGCTATCTGTTAGCTGGTTAGGAGATATTTTGCTAATAAAAAACACTTAAAACTTTTGCTGGTTTAAAGAAAAGCCGTACCTTTGCAAGCCGATTATTATCAAATAGTGATAAATTTAAATTCCGAGTGCTTTATTCTTCTTTGTCCGGGAAGGTGAGGCATGAAGAAAATTGTTTTTAGTAGTAACATTTAAAAAGATTTTAAGAGTGGATACTTTAAGTTACAAGACCATTTCTGCAAACAAGGAAACTGCGACAAAAGAATGGGTCGTAGTTGATGCTACCGATCAGGTTGTAGGCCGTCTCGGTGCGAAAGTTGCGAAACTGTTGAGAGGTAAGTACAAACCGAACTTTACTCCTCACGTAGATTGCGGTGATAATGTAATTATTATCAATGCTGACAAAGTTAAGTTCACTGGTAACAAGTGGAACGATAAGGTTTATCTGAGCTATACGGGTTATCCGGGTGGACAGCGTGAAATCACTCCGGCTCGTTTGATGGCTAAACCTAACGGAGCTGAAAAGCTGATGAAGAAAGTAGTAAAAGGTATGCTTCCGAAAAACCGTCTGGGAGCTAAATTGCTGGGCAATCTGTATGTTTACGCAGGAAGCGAACACAAACATGAAGCTCAGACTCCGAAAGTAATTGATATTAACACACTTAAATAATAAAGAATGGAAGTAGTAAATGCATTAGGCAGACGTAAACGCGCGATTGCACGTGTGTTCGTAAGCGAAGGTACAGGAAAGATTACTATTAACAAGAGAGACCTTGCACAGTACTTTCCATCAACTATTCTGCAGTATGTTGTTAAGCAGCCTCTGACTAAGTTGGAAGTGGCAGAAAAATATGATATCCAAGTAAATTTGTGCGGTGGTGGCTTTACTGGTCAGTCTCAGGCATCTGCGCTTGGCTATTGCTCGTGCACTGGTAAGATCAATCCGGAAGACAGAAGGCACTGCGTTCTGAAGGCTTCATGACTCGTGATTCTCGTTCTGTTGAACGTAAGAAACCGGGACGTCCGAAAGCTCGTCGTAGATTCCCAGTTCAGTAAGCGTTAAGAGTTGGTGG
>ENA-OQDL01000934-OQDL01000934.1-human-gut-metagenome-genome-assembly--contig:-NODE-934-length-16269-cov-5.842275_pt1 | contig 16269 bp, 10 predicted proteins | sample MGYA00242782_ERZ504609 | MGnify/ENA primary metagenome ERZ504609 (study PRJEB26092, sample SAMD00036320) | human gut metagenome | host: Homo sapiens | study: EMG produced TPA metagenomics assembly of... | reverse complement strand
TATATATGTGGAGAGACAGGGGAGAAAATGGAAATATTTGGATTTAATTTCAAGAGCAAAGCAGAAAATGAAAAAGAGGCAAGGGATTATATGGAACGGGTATTTCCTGGCGGTGAAAAAAGAGCGGGAACAGGTTCGACAGGAACTGACAAAAAGATTACCGGAAAAAGACGAAACGGACTTGTTATTATGTTATGTCCATATCAGGGACCGGATGACTGGGACAGGGCTTTCTTTTGAGCAGGTTGCAGGCGAAGTAGAAAAGCTGCAATGGATCCCGGATATGGATCAGAAGTCTCTTGATGCGATCCGGGAAGTGATGGAACAGGTCTGTGCAGAACATAAAAAGTAGTAAAATTCTTTTAAAGGCAGAAAAAGAAAACGGCAAAAATCCAGTAAATATGCGGGTTTGACAGGCTTGAAAAAAATATTTAATTTTTTTGAAAAAAGTGTTGACAAAAACCATATCATTTATTATAATAATCTATGTTGCTGAGGAACACAGCAAGCAACAAAAAGAAATGCGTCAGTAGCTCAGTTGGATAGAGCATACGGCTACGGACCGTAGTGTCGGGAGTTCGAATCTTCTCTGGCGCATGTAAAAAGCAGATTCTTCGTGAGTCTGCTTTTTTTGTTGTCATATAATCGCAAATACACTGAAAAAATGATCGATCAACAGAGGATGGAGAAAAGAATGACAAAAGCAGTCTGGATGCTTCATGCAAAAAAAGCAGATTTTAATGGTCTGGCGGCAAGATTTCATATCAGTCCCATTACTGCCCGTATTATCAGAAACAGGGATATTACAGATATAGATGAATTTGATAAATATTTAAACGGAAGTTTAAAGGATCTGTATGAGCCAAGGCTGCTGCCGGATATGGAAAAGGCCATTTCTATATTAAAAGAAAAGATTGCTGCCGGTGCCCGGATCCGGATCGTAGGAGATTATGATATTGATGGTGTGTGTTCTACCTGCATTCTCTACAAAGGACTTAGCCGTGTAGGCGCAAAAGTTGATTATGTAATACCGGAGCGTATCAAAGACGGTTATGGTATTAATGAACATATTATTGAAAAGGCGGCTGCAGACGGCATCCACATGATACTTACCTGTGATAATGGAATTGCTGCTATTGACCAGATCGCAGAAGCAAAAGAACTGGGAATGACGGTAGTGATAACGGATCACCATGATATTCAGGTAGATGAGGTTTCGGAAACGGAGATCATGCCTTCTGCAGACGCCATTGTCAATCCCAAGAGAAAAGACAGTAAATATCCGTTCAGCGAGATCTGCGGCGCTATGGTGGCTTATAAGCTGATCCAGGTACTTTTTGAGGAATATGGGATTGACCGCCAGGAATGGCTGGATATGCTGGAGCTGGCGGCTATTGCTACAGTAGGCGATGTAATGAAGCTTAAGGATGAGAACCGCATTGTAGTAAAAGAGGGACTTAAAAAGCTGGCTAATACAAAGATCCAGGGTCTTGTAAGCCTGATGGAGAAAAATACACTGGATCCGGAGCATATAAGCGCCTATCACGTTGGCTTTGTGCTGGGCCCTTGTCTGAATGCCAGCGGCCGCTTAAAAACGGCCCAGATGGCTATGGAACTGCTTCTGGCAGAAAATAAGGCCCAGGCAGATGAACTGGCAGATGCGTTAAAGGCATTAAATGACGAGCGCAAGGACATGACCAAGGATGGGACAGATGCTGCCATAGAACAGGTGGAGACAGAGCTTAAGGATGATAAGGTGCTGGTAGTCTTTCTTCCGGACTGTCATGAGTCCCTGGCAGGCATTGTGGCGGGCAGGATCCGCGAGTATTATAATAAGCCTGTATTTGTCCTTACAAGGGCAGAAGGCTGTGCAAAAGGCTCAGGACGTTCTATAGAGGCATACCACATGTTTCACGCTCTGGTAGAGGTAAAAGACCTTCTGTTAAAGTTTGGCGGCCATCCTATGGCAGCAGGATTTTCACTGGAAGAGGCAAATATCGAAGAATTTCGCAGGCGGTTAAATGAAAATGCTGCAAAACGGCTTACAGAGGACGATTTTATCCCAAGAGTATGGATCGATGTTCCCATGCCGTTTGAATATATAACAGAGAGCCTGATCCGGGAATTAGAGCTTTTAGAGCCTTTTGGACAGGGAAATGAAAAGCCTCAGTTTGCCTTGAAATCCCTGAAAATACGAAGTGCCAGAGTGTTTGGCCGTAACCGGAATGTAGTGAAATTATCCCTGATGAATGAACGGGGCTTTTCCATGGACGGCGTGGTATTTACAGAAGGTGACTTATTTATGGAAGAAATGGGAAACAGCCAGAGCATGGATATTATCTATTACCCTACAATAAATGAATATAATGGAAACCGCAGTCTGCAGCTGGTAGTGAAGGACTGGAAGTTCCACTGAGGAGATACCTCTGGTACGTGTGTGCCAGGGGTGTTTTTGCAGGAAGAAATATGAGTCTGTATATTTTTTGCCAAAATCGTAAAATGTATGCAAATGAATACTTGAAATTTACATGACTATGGGGTATAATCGCAGAAAACACCATATCTGGATAAATAAACTGACAAAATACGATGGGTATGGGCAAATACTGAAAGGAAGGTAGAACAATGGTAAATACAGTTATGGACTTTATCACTTCCTATGATAAGGAAGTAGGAGAAGCAATTCAGGCAGAGTGCGGCCGCCAGAGAAGAAATCTGGAGCTGATCGCCTCTGAGAACATTGTTTCAGAACCTGTAATGATGGCTATGGGAACTGTACTGACCAATAAGTACGCAGAAGGTTACCCGGGTAAGCGTTATTACGGCGGCTGCCAGTATGTAGACGTACTGGAAACCATCGCCATTGAACGTGCCAAGAAGCTGTTTGGCTGCGATTACGCAAACGTACAGCCACACTCCGGTGCACAGGCAAATATGGCAGTATTTATCGCTATGTTAAAACCAGGAGATACGGTTATGGGTATGAACCTGGATCATGGTGGTCATCTGACACACGGGAGTCCTGTAAACTTCTCAGGACTGTATTTTAACATTGTTCCTTATGGAGTAGATGACGAAGGCTTTATCGATTATGATGAGCTGGAGAGAAAAGCAAAAGAGGCAAAGCCAAAGCTGATCGTGGCAGGTGCCAGCGCTTATGCAAGAACCATTGATTTTAAGCGTTTCCGTGAGATTGCTGACGAGGTAGGTGCTTATCTGATGGTAGATATGGCCCACATTGCAGGTCTTGTAGCAGCTGGAGAGCATCCAAGCCCAATCCCATACGCAGATGTTGTTACAACTACCACCCATAAGACTTTAAGAGGACCTAGAGGCGGTCTGATCTTAGCGAATAAGGAAGCTGCAGAAAAGTTCAACTTTAATAAGGCTATTTTCCCAGGAACCCAGGGCGGCCCATTAGAGCATGTGATCGCAGCAAAGGCAGTATGCCTGGGCGAAGCATTAAAACCTGAATTTAAGGAATATGCACATCAGGTAGTATTAAATGCAAAAGCACTGGCAGACGCACTGCAGAAGCAGGGCTTTAAGATCCTTACAGGCGGCACTGACAACCATCTGATGCTGTTAGACCTGCGTGGTATGGATATTTCCGGTAAAGAGCTGCAGAACCGCTGTGACGAGGTATTTATTACCTTAAACAAGAACACAGTACCAAACGATCCAAGAAGCCCATTTGTAACTTCCGGTGTCCGCATTGGTACACCTGCTGTTACCACCAGAGGCTTAAAGGAAGAGGATATGCCAAAGATTGCAGAGTGCATCTGGCTGGCAGCTACTGACTTTGAGAATAAGAAAGAGTATATTAAGGCAGAGGTTACTAAGCTTTGCGATAAGTATCCGCTATACGAGTAAAGAAATACATAGAAATAACGATTTAAGATGAAAAACGCCGGAAAATGTTGGTTTTACAACATACATTTCCCGGTGTTTTTTGTTGAAATATTTCAAATGCGTTTATTAAGCATTCTCAGCCTTCAGATTTTTCTGCGCCGTAGCCAGCATCAGTTTAATACGGTTCAACTGGTTTACTTCACTGGCGCCTGGGTCGTAATCTACGGCAATGATGTTGGACTCAGGATAGTTCTTTCGCAGTTCCTTGATCACACCTTTTCCTACAATGTGGTTTGGCAGGCAGCCAAATGGCTGGGTGCAGATAATGTTTTTAACACCACTGTGGATCAGCTCTAACATCTCGCCGGTCAAAAACCAGCCTTCACCCGTCTGGTTGCCTAAGGATACAAAGCCTTTTGCCATTTCTGCCAGATCACGGATCTCAGAAGGCGGTGTAAAATGTTTGCTGGCGGCCAGCTCTTTTCTTGCAGTCTTTCTGAAGAACTCTAACAGGGCGATACCTGCATTACAAAGCCTTGCAGTGGATTTCTTCATTCCCAGGTGTTCTGCCTTGAAATTGCTGTTGTAGAAGCAGTAAAGAAGGAAATCCAACAGGTCAGGCATTACAGCTTCTGCACCTTCTGACTCCAGAAGCTCTACTACATGGTTGTTAGCCAGAGGAGAGAATTTAACAAGGATCTCACCTACGATACCAACCTTCGGCTTCTTAATATCAAGACGCTCCAGATTATCAAAATCACGGATAATGCCGCGGACATTCTTAGCAAATTCCATCATAGCAGGCTGTCTCTTAGAAAGAGCCTTAATACAGATCTTTTTCCATTTCTCATGAAGTGCATTGGCACTTCCAGGAACTGCCTCATATGGTCTGGTTGCATAAAGGACACGCATGAAAATGTCACCGTATACAACTGCCTGCATGGCCTTGGTCATCATTGGCAGTGTAATGGAGAAACCTGGGTTAGTTTCCATGCCATTTGCATTGACAGAAATAACCGGAACCTGAGGCATACCGGCTTTCTCCAGTGCCCGGCGGATAAATCCGATATAGTTGGAGGCACGGCAGCCGCCGCCGGTCTGGCTCATAAAGACAGCCGTGCGGTTTAAGTCGTATTTGCCGGATAACAGTGCGTCCATGATCTGACCGATAACGATCAGGGATGGATAGCAGGCATCATTATTTACGTACTGAAGACCTACATCTACGGCATTGCGGTTGTGGTTCTGCAGGATCTCCATGTTATAGCCGAAAGCGCGGATTGCCGGCTCGATCAGGTCAAAGTGGATCGGTGACATCTGCGGGCATAACAGAGTGTAATCCTTCTTCATTTCCTTGGTAAACAGCACACGGTTGTAAGCGCTGGAAACCACTTTCCGCTCATAATGCTTCTGGTCACGGACACGAAGAGCCGCGATCAGGGAACGGATACGGATACGGGCTGCTCCCAGGTTATTTACCTCGTCGATCTTTAATACAGTATAGATCTTTCCGGACTTTGTTAAGATCTCAGCAACCTGGTCTGTGGTAACAGCGTCCAGACCGCAGCCAAAGGAGTTTAACTGGATCAGATCCAGGTCATCTCTTGTTTTTACAAAGCTTGCGGCCTCATAAAGACGGGAATGATACATCCACTGGTCGGTGACAACTAAAGGTCGTTCCACTTTGCCCATATGGGAAACAGAGTCCTCTGTAAGTACGGCAAAGCCGTAGGAAGCGATCAGTTCCGGGATACCGTGGTGGATCTCCGGGTCTACATGGTAAGGTCTTCCGGCCAGCACAATGCCCCGTTTACCATGTTCTTTCATCCAGGCAAGTGTTTCCTCGCCCTTTTTCTCCATATCAGAACGGGATGCCAGCAGTTCTTCCCAGCCAGCGTGGGCTGCCATACGGATCTCTGCTTCAGGTATCTGGAATTTTTTTACAAATTCCCGTACCAGGCCGTCTGTTAAGATCTTTTCGTTTGTAAATGCCATGAATGGGTTCATGAAATCTACATGCTCTGTCTCTAATTCTTCTACGTTATTTTTAATATTTTCCGCATAGGAAGTGACCATTGGACAGTTATAATGGTTTCCTGCCTCAGGGCTTTCATTGCGCTCATAAGGGATACATGGATAGAAGATAAACTTCACACCCTGATGGATGAGCCATGAAATATGGCCATGTACCAGCTTTGCCGGATAACACTCAGACTCACTTGGAATGGACTCAATGCCCAGTTCGTAGATCTGTCTGGTGGACTGTGGGGAAAGTGTTACATGGTAGCGCAGCTTTTTAAAGAAAACAGCCCAGAATGGGAAGTTTTCATACATATTTAAAACTCTTGGGATACCCACTACGCCGCGGTCTGCCTGGTCTAAAGGTAGCGGTTCATAGTCAAACATCCGGTGATATTTGTAATCAAACAGGTTTGGTATCTCTTTTTTCGCTTTTGCAAGTCCAAGACCACGCTCACAGCGGTTTCCGGAAATATAATGGCGTCCGCTTCCAAACTGGTTGATGGTTAAAACACAGTGGTTGTTGCAGCCTTTGCACCGGGTCATAGAAGTGGTGTACTGCAGTGCGATGATCTTATCAAGAGGCAGCATGGTGGTCTCTTTTTCACCGGCCATATGGAAACGTTCTTTTGCGATCAGTGCTGCACCGAAAGCTCCCATGATACCGGCAATGTCCGGACGGACCGCACGACAGCCTGAAATCTTCTCAAAGCTGCGAAGGACAGCATCATTATAGAAGGTACCGCCCTGTACAACTACATGTTTTCCAAGGTCAGAAGTGTTTGTGATCTTAATTACCTTAAATAAAGCGTTTTTAATAACAGAATAAGCTAGACCTGCAGAGATATCAGCAACCGTAGCGCCTTCCTTCTGGGCCTGCTTTACATTGGAGTTCATAAATACAGTACAGCGAGTACCAAGGTCTGTAGGATTTTTGGCAAATAATGCTTCTTTTGCGAAATCTTTTACACTGTAATTTAAGCTTTTTGCGAAAGTTTCAATGAAAGAGCCGCAGCCGGAAGAACATGCCTCGTTTAACTGTACGCTGTCTACGGTTCCGTCTTTGATCTTAATGCATTTCATATCCTGACCGCCGATGTCCAGGATGCAGTCTACATCCGGCTCAAAGAAAGCAGCAGCGTAGTAGTGGGAAATAGTCTCTACTTCTCCCTCATCTAACATAAGAGCAGCCTTTAAAAGGGCTTCGCCGTATCCGGTAGAGCAGGAGTAAGCAATATGGGCAGTTTCTGGAAGCTGTTCTTTGATCTCTGTCACTGCGCGGATGGCAGTAGCCAGAGGACTTCCATTATTATTATCATAAAAACGATATAATAATGTGCCGTCTTCTCCAACAAGAGCCACTTTGGTGGTAGTGGAACCGGCGTCAATACCCAGATAGCAGTTGCCTTCGTAAGTAGAAAGATTGCCGGAACGCACGTGGTTGTGGCCGTGGTCTTCGATAAAGGCGTCATATTCTGCCTGATCCTTAAACAGAGGCTCCATACGCTTTACTTCAAAATCCATTTTAATGCCATTGGAAAGCCGGTCGATCATGTCGGTAATAGCTACCGGCTCCTGGCCTTCCTTTGGGTTCATGGCAGCGCCTACAGCTGCAAACAGGTGGGAGTGATCCGGTGCAATGGTCTGCTCCGGAGTCAGATGCAGCGTGCGAACAAAGGCTTTTCTCAGTTCAGGAAGGAAATGCAAAGGTCCTCCTAAAAAGGCAACATTTCCACGGATGGGCTTACCACAGGCAAGACCGCTGATGGTCTGGTTTACTACTGCCTGGAAAATAGAGGCAGCCAGATCCTCTCTGGTAGCGCCGTCGTTGATCAGCGGCTGGATATCCGATTTCGCGAAAACACCGCAGCGGGCTGCAATTGGGTAGATAGCCTTGTAATCTTTTGCATATGTATTCAGTCCAGCAGCATCGGTCTGCAAAAGGGATGCCATCTGGTCAATGAAAGACCCGGTTCCTCCTGCGCAGATACCGTTCATACGCTGGTCGATGCCCCCTGTAAAGTAAATGATCTTGGCATCTTCGCCGCCTAACTCAATGGCTACGTCGGTCTGTGGCGCATAGTCCTGGAGAGCAGATGCAACTGCTACAACTTCCTGGACAAAAGGAACGTGTAAATGAGATGAAAGTGTAAGGCCGCCAGAGCCGGTGATCACCGGGATAATATCAATGGGGCCGGTCTGGTTTAAGGCTTTCTTTAAAAGGCCTGCCAGAGTTTCCTGAATATTGGCATAATGACGCTCATAATCGGAGAATATAATATGAAGATCCTGATCCAGTAATGCAACTTTGACAGTTGTTGAACCGATATCGATCCCCAGGGTGTAATAAGTTGTAGTCTGATCCATAGTATATGGGGATAGCCCCTTACCTCCTTCGTGATTTGATGTACTTTCAAGACTCTGAGAGTACATCCTATAGCTTATGAAACGTAATTGTTTGTTAGAACATCATGTCTCTTACTGCAATTCCGGGCGAAAAGCCCAAAAAAGCACATTACAGTCTAACACAATACCTTTTACTTGGCAATTGTTAAAGGGGGTTAAGAATTTGTGAAGAATTGAAAAATATGAAACGATTTGACAAAAACCGGGCCAGTCACTATAATGAGTAGGGTGAAAATTCAAAATGGGGGAGATTTCGCATGATACGGATTTTCAAGACAGAAGACGGTGCAATACACGAAAAAGAGGAGATGCAGCCAGGCTGCTGGATCGCCCTGACCAATCCAACTGCATCAGAGATCTTAGAGATTGCTGATGCCTGCCAGATCGATCCGGACCACCTGAAAGCACCTCTGGATGAGGAAGAGCGCTCACGTATTGAAGCAGAAGATGAATATACGCTGATATTGGTGGATATTCCTTCTATAGAAGAAAGAAACGGGAAAGACTGGTTTGTGACCATTCCTATGGCGATCATTACCACCAAGGATGTGCTGATAACCGTCTGCCTGGAGGAGACCCCGATCCTTACTGCCTTTATGGACGGAAGAGTCAGAGATTTCCACACATTTATGAAAACAAGGTTTATCTTACAGATCCTTTATAAAAATGCAACCCAGTATCTGCAGTACCTGCGCATTATCGATAAAAAGAGTGAAGTCATTGAAAACAAACTTCACCAGTCCCAGAAAAATGAGGAACTGATCGAACTGTTAGAACTTCAGAAATCACTGGTGTACTTTACCACCTCCCTTCGTTCCAACGAAGTGGTGCTGGAGAAGTTATTAAGGATTGACAAGATCAAGAAGTACCCGGAAGATACTGATCTTCTGGAAGATGTAATCGTAGAGAATAAGCAGGCTATGGAGATGACCAGCATTTACAATGGCATTTTAAGTGGTACCATGGATACCTTTGCATCTGTTATTTCAAACAACTTAAACATTGTTATGAAATTCCTGGCAACCGTTACCATTGTTATGTCCATTCCAACTATGGTGGCAAGTTTTTACGGTATGAACGTAAGAGCCAGCGGAATGCCTTTTGCAGAGCATCCTTATGGATTTGGCATCGTGCTTTTCTTTACACTGGTATTGACACTGATCGTTGCTTATATATTTAATAAGAAAGATCTGTTTTAAAATCAGTTAAATCAGTTTAAAAAAGGAGTTTTTGAATGGGAAAATTTTCCAATAACTGGAAACGCCGGAACGGAAATTTCCTGGGGTTCAGAAGTATCATTGATATTGTATGCGCCCTGGAGATCCTTGGAGTGGTCCTTTTCCTGGTAGCACCGCAGTTTGTGATGAATTATCTGATCTTAAACCCGGCGGCTATCCTTCACGGTCAGATCTGGCGTATTGTTACATTTTTAGTGTATCCACCGGCCATTACAGGTTCTGATGCCATTATGTTTGTGCTGATGAACGCCCTTGGCATTTACTGTATCCGTGCTTTTGGTACCATTGTGGAGCAGGTATGGGGAAGATTTCGCTTTAACTGCTACATTATCGGAGGTGTGCTCCTTCATTCGGTTGTTGCCATTGGCATTTACCTGGTAACAGGGCTTTCACTGCCACTGTTCCCAACTTATTTGGTTTATTCCTTCTTCTTTGTATTTGCCCTGATGTTTCCGGATATGCAGGTACTGTTTATGATGGTACTGCCATTAAAGGCAAGCTGGATCGCAGTGGCAGAGGCAGGAATTTATATTTATTCCTTTATTACAGGCGGACTGATCGAGAAGATCGAGATCGTTTTAAGTCTGATCCTTATTGGCGTATTCTTTGGCTGGATGACCTTTGCAGGTCCTTCCGGTTTTAAGCAGAAGAAACGCTCCCAGGAATTCCAGAAGACCACCCAGAAAATGAAAGTGGTAAAGAGAGGACACAAGTGTGCAGTCTGCGGACGCACAGATAAAGACAGCCCTGGTATGGAATTCCGTTATTGTTCCAAATGTGAAGGCAATTATGAATATTGCATGGATCATTTGTACACACATAAGCATGTCAAAAAAGAGGATGCTGATAACAGTAACAGTAATGATTAATGCGACCGGCATGCTCTGCGCTTTTGCACTGCATATCCCCACTTGGCCTGACACATTTATTCCTGTGCCAAGGGCATAAAAAGGCAGTAAAAGAGCGAATATACTACTAACCCCAATTCATTTTATTTATGGAGGAATTTGAAAACATGAAGAAAACTAAGATCGTCTGCACTATGGGCCCCAACACAAATGACAAGAACATTATGCTGGAACTGGCTAAAAATGGAATGGACGTAGCTCGTTTTAACTTCTCCCACGGTGATTATGCAGAGCATCAGAGCCGCCTGGAGATTTTAAAAGAGGTTAGAAAAGAACTGGACCGTCCGGTAGCAGCTCTTCTTGATACAAAGGGACCGGAGATCCGTACCGGCGTATTAAAAGACGGAAAGAAAGTTTCCTTAAAGGAAGGACAGACCTTTACTTTAACTACCAGAGAGATCGTTGGTGATGAGACTATTACCCATATCAACTACTCTGGCCTGAATGAAGATGTTGCAGCTGGAAATAAGATCCTCATCGATGACGGCCTGATCGAGCTGGAAGTAGTAAAGGTAGACGGCACTGAGATCGTTTGTACCGTTATCAACGGCGGTGAGTTAGGCGAGAAGAAGGGTGTAAATGTTCCTAACGTAAAGATCAAACTTCCGGCACTGACTGAAAAAGATAAAGAAGATATCCGTTTTGGTATCAAACAGGGCTTTGATTTTATCGCAGCTTCTTTTGTACGTACAGCTGACTGTATCCGTGAGATCAAGGAAATGCTGGATGCAGAAGGTTCTGCAATCAAGGTAATCGCTAAGATCGAGAATGCAGAAGGTATTGAAAACCTGGATGAGATCATTGCAGTAGCAGACGGTATCATGGTAGCAAGAGGTGACATGGGTGTTGAGATTCCGGCTCAGGAAGTTCCTCATATCCAGAAAGAGATCATCCGTAAGTGTAATGAGGCTTGTAAGACTGTTATCACTGCAACCCAGATGTTAGACTCCATGATCCGCAACCCAAGACCTACCAGAGCTGAGGTTACTGACGTTGCCAACGCTGTTTATGACGGTACTGACGCAGTAATGCTTTCCGGTGAGACTGCTATGGGTAAATATCCGATTGACGCATTAAAGATGATGGTATCTATCGTTGAAGAGACGGAAGCTTACTTAGACTACAGCGCATACCGCCGTCGTAAAGTAACTGAGGAGAATATGAAGAATATCTCCAATGCAGTTTGCTCCGCTTCTGTTTCTACCGCACATGACATCGGTGCTGATTACATCATTGCTCCAAGTATTACAGGATTTACATCCATGATGCTTTCCAAGTGGAGACCGGCAGCACGTATCATCGGTATGTCCCCAAGCACTACTACTGTCCGTCAGATGATGCTTCAGTGGGGTGTAACACCTGTATGGTCCCGTCGTGCAGAGAGTACGGATGAGCTGATCGAAAACTCTTTAGAAGAGTTAAAGAGCGGCAATGTGATCAATTCTGGTGATCTGGCCGTTATTACCGCAGGTATCGTTACCTATGCAAGACGCCATGAGGCAGCAACAGCTACCAATATCATGCGTGTGGTAAGTGTGGACTAGCTGAATGCTACCAGATTGCTTCGCAATCTTCAAAACATTCATTAAAAATAATACTAGACAAAGAAGTCTGTCTGGGAGTACAATTATCCGCAAAGGAAATGGTACTCCCTTACAGGCTTCTTTTCTTTTACGGAGGTTATCCTGTAAAATTAAAAGGAACTGATATATATGCATAGATAATGCATAAAAATACCATTGCGTAAAGCAAAGATCCCCCACAGGGAAAGGAGATAAGATTATGGAAAAGAAACCATTTGTTACACTGGCGCAGGCAGAAGAGATCGCCAAGACCTATCCAACCCCATTTTATCTGTATGATGAAAAAGGTATCCGCGAAAATGTAAAACATCTGAAACAGGCATTTTCCTGGAATAAAGGATATAAAGAATATTTTGCAGTAAAAGCAACCCCAAATCCATTTATCTTAAAGATCTTACAGGAATATGGCTGTGGTACAGACTGCTCTTCTTTAACAGAGTTAATGATGTCAAAGGCCTGCGGTTTTTCCGGTTCCAATGTAATGTTTTCTTCCAATGATACTCCGCCTGAGGAATTTGCTTACGCAAATGAAATGGGTGCCATCATCAACCTGGATGATATTACCCATATCCAGTGCCTGGAAGATACATTAGGCTTCATTCCGGAGACCATCAGCTGCCGTTTCAATCCAGGCGGTGTGTTTAAGATCAGCAATGACATTATGGACAACCCGGGAGATGCAAAGTATGGTATGACTACTGAGCAGATCTTTGAGGCATTTAAGATTTTAAAGTCCAAGGGGGCAAAGAATTTCGGTATCCATGCTTTCCTGGCAAGCAATACAGTTACCAATGAATATTATCCGATGCTTGCAAAGATCCTCTTTGAGCTGGCTGTTAAGTTAAAAGAAGAGACAGGTGCACATATCAATTTCATCAACCTGTCCGGTGGTATTGGTATCCCTTATCGTCCAGATCAGGAACCAAATGACATTATGGCTATTGGCGAAGGCGTGCGCAAAGTTTATGAGGAAGTTCTGGTTCCTGCAGGAATGGATGACGTGGCTCTTTGCACAGAGCTTGGCCGTTTTATGTTAGGGCCTTATGGATGCCTGGTTACCAAAGCAATCCATGAAAAACATACTCATAAAGAGTACATCGGTGTAGATGCCTGCGCAGTAAACCTGATGCGTCCGGCTATGTATGGTGCTTATCATCACATTACCGTTCTTGGAAAAGAAGATGCGCCTTGTGACCACAAGTACGATATTACCGGTTCCCTTTGCGAGAACAATGATAAATTTGCGATTGACCGTATGCTTCCTGAGATCAAAATGGGTGACTTTTTAGTGATCCATGATGCAGGTGCCCATGGCTTTGCAATGGGTTATAACTACAACGGTAAGTTAAAATCCGCAGAACTTTTATTAAAGGAAGACGGCTCTGTCCAGATGATCCGCCGCGCAGAAACTCCAAAGGATTACTTTGCAACCTTTGATTTTTGTGGTATCATGGATGGGTATGATAAATAAAAATCGCATATAGAAAGAACGTTTGCCCGTCCGCGTATGCGGGCGGGTGTGTGCGTTAAAATGGACGAATATTCGTGAATGTTTTAAAAATTATAACAGGAGGCGAAAAATATGGCAAAGATCGGTTTTATTGGAATGGGAAATATGGGTTCCGCTATTTTAAACGGACTTTTACGGGTCTATAAGCCGGAGGACTTATTATTTACAGCAGCCCACAAAGAAAAGATGGAAGCTGTAACAGCAAAGACAGGAGTGGTTCATGCAGCATCCAATGCAGAGTGTGCAAAGCAGTCTGAGTATGTGATCCTGGCAGTAAAGCCACAGTATTTTGAGACAGTGTTTGAGGAAATCCGTCCGGTATTAAAGGAAGATCAGATCGTGATCTCACTGGCACCTGGCCAGACCATTGCAAGCCTTACAGAACGTCTGGGCGGAAAGGTGCGCGTAGTCCGTACCATGCCAAATACACCGGCGTTACTGGGTGAAGGCATGACCGGTATGGCATATGAGGAGTCCAACTACAGTGAAGAGGAAAAGGCAGTGCTTCGTGGTATTTTTGAGGCCTGCGGACGTCTGGAAGTAGTAGATGAACGTATGATGGATGCAGTTGGCTGTGTCAGCGGCTGTTCACCGGCTTATGTATACATGTTTATTGAAGCGCTGGCAGACGGAGCTGTAAAATACGGCCTTCCAAGGGCCAAGGCATACCAGATGGCAGCCCAGACCGTTCTTGGAAGTGCTAAAATGGTACTGGAAACAGGAAAGCATCCGGGACAGTTAAAGGATGAGGTTTGCTCACCTGGCGGAACCACCATTGCCGGTGTATCTGCACTGGAAGAGTGGGGCTTCAGAAATGCTGTGATCAAGGCAGAAGATGCCAGCTATGAAAAGGGCAGGAAAATGTAAATGTATGTGGCACATCGCCTGCACTGCAGGCGGAGGTGTGAAAGATCAATACTCCTGGGAATTTTTTATGTCTGATTTTGCAAGAAGAGTTCGGGAGTACATAACATATAAAAGGAGAAGAAACATGGGAAAAGTAGAAAATGAAGGAATGCCGGTAGTACGTTTAGACCGTCAGTTAAAATATCAGGGAAATATCCTGAAAATATATGAGGATACAGTTCTTGCAAATGGCCATGAGGCACACTGGGATTACATCCACCACGATGGTGCAGCGGCTGTTCTGCCTGTAACTTCAGAAGGAAAGATCTTAATGGTGCGCCAGTACCGCAATGCTTTAAACCGCTATACACTGGAGATCCCGGCAGGAAAACTGGACGCACCAGATGAGCCAAAGATCGAGTGTGCTTACAGAGAACTGGAGGAGGAAACTGGTTTCCGCACCGAAAAACTGGAATATCTCATGAGTATAAATACTACAGTTGCATTTTGTGATGAAGCCATTGATATTTTCGTAGCCCACAACCTGATCCCGTCCCATCAGCATCTGGATGAAGATGAAGTGATCGAAGTGGAAGCATGGGAATTAAAAGATCTGGAAGAGATGATCTACACAGGAAAGATCACTGACGGCAAAACAATAGCGGCACTGATGGCTTATGGCCGCAAGTACCGCTCTGTAGACAAGAAAGATGAACTGGCTTAAATATCTGTGATAATGCCGTTGTCAGGCATATGTCAGCTTTGTTTTGAAACGATTTCCTTCAGGTCAGAATACATAGTTTCTGATAATGGCACCGGTACGGAAAGTTCCTTTGCTTTTCGTACCAGATAGCCGCTGAAGGTCTCCAGTTCACTGGGGCGTCCGGCCCAGATATCTCTTTGAAGGGAACTGGTGGATGCCGGATCCAGTTTATGGTAGAACTGATCGATGATCTCGTTAATGGAAGTTTCCGGCACGCCTGCACCGGCTGCCTCAGATACAAGCCAGGACTCACGGACTAAGGTCTCATACTGGGCGGCTGTCTCAGAATCTTCCCGAAGCTGTCCAATGGTCCGGTTATACCGGGCGGTAGTGATATTATAGGCGCAGTTTAAAATGTACTTGCGCCAGATGGCTGCGATAATGTTATCGGCAATTTTATGATGGATATGTGCCCCGCTTAAAAGGGCGGATGCCTCAAGGACGTTCTCTGACTGCTCCTTTGAGGCATTTTTTATGCCGATCCGCAGGGAAGCCAGGTTGCCGATCTGGGTAATGGAAAAGTCCGGGGATGCGTAGGCAACGATATAAATAAGGGAGTCGATAACAGTGCCCTTTTTTCAGAAGATTTCTCATCCGCTCTCCTGTATCTACGCCATTCATTACCGGTATGAGAACGGTGTGATCATCCACAAAAGGCGCGATCTGGCGGCAGACATCCTCTAAGGAATAGTTTTTTACGCATACAAAAATATAATCCTGGGGACCAATGGCATCGGCTGTTGTTACATGTTCAGGAAAGGCTGTGATTTCTTCGCTGTAAACACTGTGAAGAGTAAGTCCATGTTCTTTTATATGTTCCAGCCGTTTTCCTCTGGCTGCCAGTGTAACATGGGGATAGGTATGAGCCAGCATGGCACCTAAGTAGCCGCCTACGCCGCCGATGCCTACTATAGCGATCCTTTTATTCAAAAGAGTTTCAGAGGCAGAGGTTGTATTTTTACCGGTATCATTGTATACACACATAGGCAGAAAACCTCCTGTTATTAAATATATATCATGATGTTGGGGTCAAAAGGTATTTTGCCCCCTCTGATACCGAATTGCTACGTGCTTTGCACTCTCGCAATTCTAAAAACATTCGTAATTCGCTCATTTTTCTTCAAAAAATGGCTACTTACTCATG
>ENA-OQDL01000931-OQDL01000931.1-human-gut-metagenome-genome-assembly--contig:-NODE-931-length-16339-cov-3.115840_pt1 | contig 16339 bp, 10 predicted proteins | sample MGYA00242782_ERZ504609 | MGnify/ENA primary metagenome ERZ504609 (study PRJEB26092, sample SAMD00036320) | human gut metagenome | host: Homo sapiens | study: EMG produced TPA metagenomics assembly of... | reverse complement strand
GGCATATTCCTCTTCCGGTACCGGCTTATAAAACATCAGTCTTGGACACTGGATGAAACGTCTGTGGGTGGTATCAATGGCTCCGGCAGTAGTTACAGTGCCGGAATAAGCCAGGTAGTTTGTTTTTTTATGCTACCCGCGAGCTGATTGCCAAGAAGTTCAAAGGTGCTGTCGGCCTGAACATCGGTATGAGCCCCGCATTGGTTATCGGCCATCCTGCAACGCTGGTGGTTTCCCTGCTGCTGATTCCCGTAACCATACTGCTGGCTGTCATCCTGCCGGGTAACCAGTTCCTGCCTCTGGCATCGCTGGCCGGAATGTTCTACCTCTTCCCACTGGTACTGCCCATCACGAAAGGAAATGTAGTAAAGACGTTCATCATCGGACTCGTTGTACTGACCATCGGTCTTTATTTCGTAACAGACCTCGCCCCCTATTTCACACAAGCAGCCCACGATGTATACGAGAAGACACAAGATGCTGCCGTGAATATCCCCGCCGGCTTTGAAGGCGGCGCACTGGATTTTGCATCCAGCCCCTTTGCTTGGGTCATTTTCCACCTGACCTACTCGTTGAAATGGATAGGCTCCGGTATCCTTGTATTATGCACATTGTTCCTGATGATTATGAACCGTCGTGCTATCATCAAATACCAGAAATCAATCAAAAATTAAAAGTTAAAATTAAATAGTAACGGATTATGAAAAAGTTAGTACTTGCATTTATGATGGGAGCAGCTGCCATGGCAGCCAATGCCCAAGTGAATTACAAAGTGCAGACCGCCTGCCATCCGCAGGACGTGAAGCATTATGACACGGAACTTCTGCGCAGCAGATTCATGATGGACAAAGTGATGGCTCCGGATGAAATCAACGTAACCTACACCCTCTACGACCGATTGATTTACGGTGGCGCCATGCCGGTGAACAAGACATTGAAGTTGGAAGTGTTCCGTGAACTGGGTCCGGAAATCACTTACTTCCTCGAACGCCGCGAACTGGGTGTCATCAATACCGGCGGTGACGGAGTGGTTACTGTAGACGGTAAGGAATACCCCATGAAGTATAAGGAAGCCCTTTACGTAGGCTGCGGAAATAAGGAAGTAACCTTCAAGAGCAACGACGCTACCAATCCCGCCAAGTTCTACATCAACTCGGCCCCGGCCTACAAACCCTATGTTACTCAGCTGATTACCACCGATGCCAAGCTTCAGAAAGCCAACCCCAAGAAATATGCACTGGGCATCTCCGACCATTATGGAAAAATGGAAGACAGCAACGACCGTATCGTAAACCAGCTGATTGTGAAAGATGTACTGGAAAGAGTGAAAGACGGCGGTACCAACCAGTTGCAGATGGGACTCACGGAACTGGCTCCCGGCTCTGTATGGAATACCATGCCTGCCCACACACACACTCGCCGCATGGAAGCTTACTACTACTTCAACCTGAAACCCGGCAACGCTATCTGTCACCTGATGGGCGAACCGCAGGAAGAACGTTTGATATGGCTGCACAACGAACAAGCCATCACTTCTCCCGAATGGTCCATCCACGCTGCTGCCGGAACCAGCAACTATACTTTCATCTGGGGTATGGGCGGTGAAAACCTGAAATACAGCGACAAAGACGAAATCAAATACATCGATATGAAATAAAGTTGCCCTGCAACGTCCGATAGGCATGGACTTAAATAATCCATGCCTATTTTTGTCATTTTCTACATCCTTTTTACTCAATATTACACCTCGAACAACACACAAACCCCTACATTTGCATCAAAATATAAATCTATTATCATGAGTACATTTCAAAACACCGCAGGGCGGATGACCAATTACCGTTGGATTATCTGCGCCATGCTATTCTTCGCGACAACCGTCAATTACCTCGACCGCCAGGTTCTTTCATTGACCTGGAAAGATTTCATCTCCCCCGAATTCCACTGGACCGATACACACTACGGCTACATCACAGCTATCTTTTCCATCGTCTATGCCTTAGGCAATCTGTTTGCCGGACGTTTCATCGACTGGATGGGAACGAAAAAAGGGTATTTATGGGCCATTGCCGTATGGTCTATCGGTGCTTGTATGCACGCCCTCTGCGGACTTGCCACAGAAATGACCCTCGGCATTGAAAATGCCGCCAACATGATTAGCGCTACCGGTGCATTGGCCTCTACCATAGCCATCACCAGCGTTTACTACTTCATTGCCGCCCGTATCATACTGGGCATCGGTGAAGCAGGAAACTTTCCTGCCGCCATCAAGGTGACTGCCGAATATTTTCCAAAGAAAGACCGTGCCTTCTCCACTTCCATATTCAATGCCGGCTCTACCATCGGAGCACTGATAGCCCCATTGTGTATCCCTACCCTGGCCCGCTACTTCCAACGCATGGGCGTGGGCAACGGCTGGGAAATGGCTTTTATCGTTATCGGCGGATTGGGTTTCATCTGGATGGGACTGTGGATATTCATGTACAAGAAACCTGATGAAAATCCACACGTAAACGCAGCTGAGCTGGCATATATAGAACAAGACAAAGACAATGAGAAGGATAAAAAGGCGACTACTCCGACAACCAAGGATGAAAAGAGCATTTCTTTCCTGCAATGTTTCAAATATCCGCAAACCTGGGCTGTATTTTTCGGCAAATTCATGACTGACGGTGTATGGTGGTTCTTCCTCTTCTGGGCACCCGCATACATTTCGGACGTTTACGGATTCTCCTCAGATACTCCCACGGCACAGATGCTTATCTTTGTGCTCTATGCCATCACGATGTTGTCCGTCTATGGCGGGAAATTGCCCACCATCATTATCAACAAAACCGGTAAGAACCCCTACGCCGCACGCATGCAGGCCATGTTCATCTTTGCACTGTTCCCGCTATTGGCATTGTTTGCACAGCCATTGGGCAACAAGGAAGTATTTGGCGAACAAGCCTATTGGTTCCCGATTATCATCATAGGTATTGCAGGCGCTGCCCATCAGTCCTGGTCGGCCAACATCTATTCTGTGGTAGGTGATATGTTTCCCAAGAGCACCATTGCCACCATTGTGGGAATCGGAGGTATGGCGGGCGGTATCAGCTCATTCCTTATCAACATGAGTTCCGGTTTGCTGTTCGACTATGCCGACAAGACACAAATGGTATTTCTTGGATTCCAGGGCAAGCCTGCCGGATATTTCATCATCTTCTGTGTATGTGCAGTGTCCTACCTGATAGGCTGGTGCATCATGAAGGCACTGGTTCCGAAGTACAAACCGATTATAGTGGACTAATCAGAAGTCTCTATATAGATATTCAGAATCATGCGGAGTTTGCAAACTGCATTACATGCCTTGCAAACTCCGCACAAAAAAAGCCTTTTCTCACGAAATGGCTTTTCTTCGTTCAATTACAGTCAAAAACAAAAAACTGTAAATGGAACACAATTTAAGATGAAAAAAAAGGGAAGTCTCACGACTTCCACAATTCTTCTAACCTTAAATCTAAATCTCTATGAAAAAAACGTGCTGCAAAGATAAGGCTTTATAACACACGATGTTATTAATAAAGTATATAAAGAGAAAGAAAATATTTAAGATTTATTAAATGAAGAAATAGCTGCAATCTACGGCAATAGGAAACGTTTCGTACCTTATGAATCACAACTTTTCAACAGTTGCGCATAGATTGAATTCTGCTCCAACAATTGTCGGACTCCGATTATAAACATCTGCTTGCGTGCTCTGGTCAAAGCCACATTCAGCTTACGGTCTATCCGTATTCCGTTCTCCTCTGTCAGATTTGGCAAGAAATCTCAGCTGAGACAACCTGTTCACACAGAAAGAGTAAATGATGACATCGCGTTCACTTCCCTGAAAACGCTCCACCGTATCTACCAGGATTTCATTCAAGGCTGGAATTCCCAAAGCTTCTATTTCTTTCTTTATCAAAGCTATCTGACTACGATAAGGGGTTATTACTCCCAAAGTAGAAGCTGCGCTAAAGCATCCCTCGGCAAATGTATACTGCCGATAGACAGCAGCAGCCAATCCGGCTACGATTTTTGCTTCCGAACGGTTCATCTTTGCCGACTGCATAGGCGGTTCGGGAACGGACGGAAGAAAAGCTACCCGCCGGGTCAGCAAAGCGGCAAATTCATCAGCAGAAAGTTCAGGAGACAGTTTAAGAACCCCTGTCTGATGTTCCAATCCTACCGGCTGTAACAACCCGCCATAGAAAGCACGGTTCGGAAAAGCTGCAACTTCCACATTCATACGTCCCTGGCGACAAAGCATATCAAGAGAATTGAAAGCTGAAAACCGGGAGTTGAAAGCAGAGGTTTGCCGACCGTCAACCGCCTGTTGCCTAATGGCATTCCGATAAAGACGTTCAAAAAGAGAATCTTTCAAGTTATGCAAACCGATGCCCCGCAAACCTTCATCCTGAATTTCCGATTGCTCCGATGACTGGAGTACAACAGCCGGCAATTGTTTATGGTCACCTATCAGGACAAATTTCCCTATAGCATTCCCGCCGGTAACGCCGCGCATGCAAAGCAATCCCAACAGTTGCGGCTCCAATATCTGGGTAGCCTCATCTATCAAGGCCACATCAAAAGTCTTCAAACGAAACAATTCGGTCTTGACAGACAGCGTAGCAACCGTTCCCACAAAAATTCGGCAACGCGCCATGCGCTCCTGCACCTCCCGGCGTGTGGAGCAAGACTCCAACACGTTTTCTATCAAATGCGGACGATACACGCCGTCACAGGAAAGTTCACTGCCGATACGTATGAAGTCGACCTCCGGTGTAATGGCTGTCAACATCTTACATATCTCGTCCACTGCCCGGTTAGTATATGAAAGCAAAAGTATTTCTTTCCCTTCCCTATAAAAAGCCTCTACCATGCTGCGCAGAGCGCGAGAGGTCTTACCGGTTCCCGGCGGACCTACCAGCAAGAAATAGTCTTTAGCAGCTTGCGCCTTCAAAGTAATGCGTACAAAATCATCGGCAGCAGCCGATATAGCTCCGTTAAAGGCAGTATCAAATTCCGGTTTACGTTGATTCAGCAACAAATCCCGACGGTCTTTCGTTGCAGACAAAAAGGCCGACAATCCCCAGTACATGCAGCGAAAAGAGGTATCCATATAATCATGTTCTATTGCATAACGGCTTTCCATTGGCAAGACCCTGGCGTTCTGTTGTGCCGCACGGAGTCTGATACGGATATTGCAATCGGAAATTTCCTCGATGTTCCCCTTAAACACCATTTTATTGGTAACGTTATCTTCACTGACATTCCGCTCATACAGAACAATGGCATCTCCTTGCCGGAAATTGGGCAAAGTATCAATATCCGTATGTGTACGCTCCAGCAATAAATAAGGTTTATGAATATCCGCCGCACAGTTTTGCCGTATCGCCAAATCATATAAAATCTCTCCATTCTCGCTTTTCTCCTCTAAAGTAGCAAGCCATAAAGCAGATGCGCCGGTGCGTCCTTCATACTCCACATCACCGGATTTTGAAGTATAGAGTTCTTTTGTTATAAAATTGTACAACGCATAGAAATACGACTGTTCCAATGGAGACAACGCGTGAATCTTCTGTGTCACCGCATCGATGGAAGGATACAGATAACGTTTCCACAATGTATTATCCAGTTGCCGCTCATTCAGAGTTCCCGGAGCAATATCGCGCAGACGCTCCGCCGTATATTGCAGACTATTGCGCAACTGGATGCCGTATTCATTCGCTACAATACGGTTCCGTACATCCATTACCCGGCGCAGCATTGCCCACGAAGGACGTGCCGGATAGAGCAACGGATAGCGTGTATAGAGCAAATACGGCTTCACCCGATGATGTTCTTTCCCCATGGCATACTCCAATACCGCCTGATACAGCAACATCTGTACCCTATTGTTCTCTTTAGGTTCTACCTTACCCCGGATAGCATACTCATCCGCCTTACCCGATTTCATTTCGATGAAAGACGACATATCACGCTGCATATAATCCAAACGTCCCTGCAAACCTAACGCCTCACATATATAAGACGGTTCCAGCACGGCATCCGTTTTGTCCAGTTCATACCCCGAAGCCCGGAAAGTATCTGTAACAGTTTGCCGGATATTATCAAAATGCCGTTTACAGTCGGCAAAGAATTCACGTTCTTTCTCCCGGTCGCGCAAATCTGCGCAGGCAGCCAGTTCAATGGGATATGAGCGGAACGCTTTCTTCATACATTCCAGATAGTCAGGTTCACTTTCCGCATGAATCCATTCGTCCAAAAAGAGGTTGGCTATATTACCCAACAAAAGAGGGCGGGTATTATCGGGCATCTGCAACCTTGCCAGCATATAGTTTGCCGGATGATGGCCATATTCCCTGAAACATTCTGCCAATGAACTGATATCAAGCAGATAATCCGGTTCTAAAATAATGAAAGAGGGTGTAAGCACACCTGCCCCATCTACTGCCACATCCAGCAGATTAATCTGGGCATGCCGCCACAACAAGCCACAAGTCTCAGCAAATTCATCATTGATTTGAGGCACATTATAACGTACCCGCAACGGTTCGTCCGCCACACTATCCACAGGCAGTACATACAGATAATCCGTATCGGCATACTGAAAATTGACGCGCATACGCCGCACACGCTCCTTTGCCGGGGGAGCTGCAATGTACGTGGCATCAGCCTGCGGAAAGAGACGATACAGGTCTGCCGGAATATCTTCACCGGTTATGCGCTTTACAAAGAAAGATACTGTCTTGGCATCACGCAGCAATTTTTCGCGTGAAGGTTCTGCCTGGCGATTAAGGACAGCATTAGAGGCAAGCCGGAAAGTATGCAGGCGATTTTGCTCTGCAACGGTCAGCCCCAGCTTGGAAGATACAAAATTGATACGGGCGGCAAGGTCGGTCATTTGCAGACTGCTATCCGTCATTTGCGTACGGCATAAATGCTCGAGCAGTTCCCGCAATTGACGGTAAGCGGTTCCCAAAGAAGAGTCATCTGCACGACAGACTTCCCGCAGTAAATAAAAATATTCCTCTATTTCAGCATTCATCTCTCTCCGGTCTCTATAATCTCCTCGGTTTCATCCGCTTTCTTGTCCTTAATCATCAGGATACTCATTTCATAAAGAAGATAGAGCGGAACGGCAACGACGGTCAGTGTAAACGGGTCGCCAGTGGGAGTTATGACAGCGGCAACAATAACAATGATAACCACTGCATGGCGACGATACTTCCGTAGGAATGTCTTATGCACCAACCCCAGCAACGAAAGCAACCACGTCACCAACGGAAGTTCAAAAGCAAGTCCCATGCAGAGTACCAGCATCATAAAATTGTCGATGTACGAATTGAGAGAAATCTGGTTCTCTATCGTTGCGCTAAGCTGGTAAGTGGATAGAAAACGTAAGGTCAGCGGATATACCATAAAGTAACCCAGCAACACTCCTACAAAAAACATCACCGTACCCAGACCGAGTGCTTTCCGTACCCCTTTGCGCTCGTTGGGATAGAGTGCGGGACTGACAAACCGCCATATCTCGAAGAATACATATGGCGCAGCCGTCACCACCGACATCCAAAATGCTGTAGATATATGGATGAAAAACGGTGCGGCCAGATTAATATTTATCAATTTTATCTGAAATTCCTGCGTAAAGAATTCGTCATGCAAGTCAAATACTTCACCGATATAACGCAGCAAATCATAAAAGATGAAATCATTATGGCAAGGAGCCAGCACTACATTATCAAACAGATAAGGCATCGCAATGAAATAACCCACAGCCAACACAAACCATACACCAAGAATGCGGAACAGCACCCGGCGCAGTTCGTCCAAATGATCCCAGAAGGTTAACTCTTTATCTGCCATAAACATAAACAGCGATAGAGTGACAAGGCGGTAAAACAACAAGGTAACGGGACGACAATAACCGCTTCATCACCTTATTACTTATTATCTACAGGTTTGTCCACCTCTTCCTTTGCTTTATTGATTTCGTCTTTAGCCTCGTTTACCCCTTCTTTGAAACTCTTTACGCCTTTTCCCAAACCGCGCATCAGTTCAGGAATTTTCTTACCGCCAAACAGCAGCAAGATAACCAATGCGATGATAATCCATTCGGAACCGCTGGGCAAGAAACCTAATAAAAGTAAGTTTGTCATAATCATATCGGATTAAATTTGATTGCAAAGATAAGAAGATTTATGAAGTACGAAGCACGAAATACAAAGTATAAAGTATAAAATATGAAGTATGATCCATACTTTACGCTTTGTCATCTTCTCAATCCTGATAATACACCCTCTTCACACGTGTCGAAACACTTGTAAGCACTTCGTAGGGAATTGTCCCGAGCACATCGGAAAGGACGGTTATAGGAAGATGATCTCCGAAAATCTCAACGCTGTCGCCTTCTTTGCAATCAATGTCAGTAACATCAATCATACAAACATCCATACAGATATTGCCCACATAAGGAGCACGCTGTCCGTTCACCAGGCAATAGGCGTGTCCATTGCCCAAGTGACGGTTCAACCCGTCGGCATAGCCGATAGGAATGGCAGCAATACGTGAAGGGCGCGTCAAATGTCCCTTGCGGCTATATCCCACCGTATCTTCTTCGGGCACATCACGAATCTGCAGGATGGTAGTCTTTAACGTACTGACATTATGCATTATAGAATTATCTATCGGACTGATGCCATACAATCCGATTCCCAACCGCACCATATCAAATTGTGCTCCCGGAAAACGCTCTATACCGGCCGAAATTACAGATATGACGAAGTATTTATACGGAAACGCCTCCTGCAGCAGCATGGAAGCCTTTTCAAAAGTTTCTATCTGTTTACGCGTAAAAGCATCGAACTGCTGAGCGTCGCTTCCTACAAAATGAGAGAATACCGAACGGGGAATAACCGCATTCTGTCCTTTCAGACGTTCTATGAGCCGGGGCATATCTTCCGGAGCAAACCCCAACCGGTGCATACCGGTATCCAGTTTCACATGAATGGGGAAATTGGTGATACCTTCTTTCTCAGCTTCTTTAATCAGCGCATCCAACAAATGGAAGCTGTAAACTTCCGGTTCCAGTTTATAGTCGAACATCGTCTTGAATGCCGTCATCTCCGGATTCATAATGATAATGCTTGCCGTAATGCCCGCTTTACGTAAATCCGACCCTTCATCGGCAACAGCAACAGCCAGATAATCCACATGATGCTCCTGCAAAGTCCTGGCTATTTCATACGAACCTGCGCCATAGGCGGAAGCCTTCACCATACACACCATTTTGGTTTCAGGTTTTAGCTTGCCGCGATAATGATTCAGATTAGCGATCATTGCACCGAGATTTACCTCCAATATCGTTTCGTGCACTTTCTTCTCCAAGGCTTCCGTCAACGCATCGAAACCGAACTTACGCGCCCCTTTAATCAGAATTATTTCATTCTCCAGTCGGAGTTCTCCCCGGCCAATGGCTTCAATCAGCGTAGCCGTATCCGGATAAAAAGTCTTCTCGATACTAAACCGTGCGGCACATGAAGATATTTCATTTCCCACACCGATTATGCGCTCTATCCCCCGGCTGTTTACCAACTGTGCCACCTGACGGTAGAGAGTCGGCGTATTCTGTCCCGTCTCCAATATATCCGAAAGGATAAGCGTCCGCTTCAGACCCTTACTCTGCGAGCGACGGTACAGAAAATCAAGCGCTATATCCAACGAACCGAGATCAGAGTTATAACTGTCATTTATCAGCAGGCATCCGTTTTTGCCTTCCTTTACTTCCAAACGCATTGCTACCGGTTCCAGCTTTGCCATGCGTTCCGTTATCTGTTCGGCAGGAAGCATCAGATACAGGCAGGCCGCCAGGCAGTTCAGCGAATTTTCAATAGAAGCATCATCTATAAAAGGCAATGTAAACGTATTGTCCATATCCAAATAACGATAGGAAATAACAGTGAAATCTTCCTGTTTCTCCACTTTACTTATATATAACGGACGCTCCATATCTTTCCTGCTCCATGCTATTTCACGGGCGGCAAGCATGGATTTACCCACACAATTGTTGATAAACTCGTCGTCACCATTATAAATCACCACATCGCAATTCTTAAAGAGAGCCAGCTTCTCCATACACTTCTCCTGCAAAGAGAAGAAATTCTCCTGATGTGCGCCTCCTATATTTGTCAGGATACCGATTGTAGGTTTGATAATATTCTGCAAGGCACGCATTTCTCCCGGTTCCGAGATACCGGCCTCCAATATGGCAAGCTCCGTTTGTTCACTCATCTGCCACACGGACAAAGGTACGCCTATCTGGGAATTGTAGCTGCGGGGAGAGCGTGTTATCATCCGTTCGGGACTTAGCAACTGATGCAGCCACTCCTTCACAATGGTTTTTCCGTTGCTGCCTGTAATGCCGATAACAGGAATCTGAAACCGGTCCCGATGTTGCTCTGCCAGTTTCTGCAAAGCTTTCAACGGGTTGGGAACGACCAGTAAGTTGAAAGCCGGCTGCATCGCAGCAGTATCCACAGTTTCCTGCCGTGCGGCGTCTTCAACTTTCGGTTCTCCGATTCCAACCTCATTCAGCCTCTCTTCGCTGACCACAAAATTACGTACGCCGCGCGCATACAAATCACGGATATAACGGGTACCGTCATTCCGCTTTGTAGGCAAAGCAAAAAACAATGTTTCTTCGGGAAAACTCAGGGAACGGCTGTCTGTAAGCAGCCAGTCGATAGCGGCAGGCCTATCCCCTATCCGCCGCGCGCCGATGATGCGAGCTATATCTTCAATCGTGTATGACATAATTCTCTTTCCTTTTGGAAGTCTAAGTACGGGTATTTTCCGTTAAGTCGGTCTATTTTTAACACAATTTGTCCTAAAAAACGCTTATACTCTTCAGAATCCGGGTGAAAAGGCTTATGAGCCAATGCTCTACGTATATTTTCACTTTCCTCTATTATCCGTAACGTTTCGGCGGGGAAGCAGACGGACGAAAAACGCTCCCAAACATACTGCGCCGCCATTTCGGAAGGATGCACCATATCTTCGGCATAGAACCGGTAATCGCGCAGTTCATCCAGAACCAGTTCATAGGCAGGAAAATAAAACACATTCTCCGGGAAAGCGGTTTGCAGCCTGTCTACAGCCAGCAACAAGACGGACTTACTGAGCTGATTGGCATGCATGCCTTCGCGTACATGGCGGATAGGGCTGACGGTAAATATCACCTTCAATCCGGAGTTACGCGCCAGCAGCCCCGACAGCAGCGAAACATAGTCCGACACAATTTCATCGACTGTCAGCCGCCTGCGGGTAAACTCCTTCTCGGGCAGCTTATGGCAGTTGCCCACGATACGCCCCGTATTTTTTTGCTCATACACCCAGGACGTGCCGAAAGTCAGCAGCAAACATGCCGAACGGAAAATCTGTTCGTGCGCACCGGCAATCCGTCCGTTGATTCTCTTCAACGTTTCGTCTGCCAACGGTGACGAAAAATCCCCGTGATGCATGGGACTATGCCAGCAATCGCGAAAGAAAAACAGGTCTTCCTTACCATACACTTTCCCAAATACGATTTCACGCAAAGCGGCGGATATGGACAGAGGGTTATAAAGTACGCCGTAAGGATTGACATCGCAGGAAAATTTCGCTTCAGTAAACCTTGCACCCATATTGGCTGCAAAGCAGGAGCCCAGCAGCAGCAAGTGGTCCGTATGCCGCAAGCAAGGCAGATGGGCGGGAAGTTCGACAGGAGTAATGAAGTTCATACGTAACTTAATTCAATGGGGCTGCAAAGATACAAAGAAATACTGCAAAAACCGGAAAAGCACCTTCTAAAAACCGCAAAGGACATGCTCCGTTGCTTCTTCAGGCAACTATACATATCCGCGTATGCAAGAACACCGTGTCTGACACCCGGGTGTCAGACATACCAAGACCCGAATGTCAGACACGCCAAGACCCGGATGTCAGACATATCCCGTACGCCAATCCGGTAAACTCGCTTCGCAAAGGGAAAGCATTTCTGTTAAAGAGGCGAAAACGTCCGGACAAATTCCCGCAAAAGACAAGCGGCAAAACAAAAAACAGACAAAATGATACAGCCATCCGTTTTCTTTTGCTATTTTTGCATTTTGTAATCTTCAGTACAGTGATGAAAACAGAGTCAACAACATATAACTTGCTAAATTCCATTTCTTATCCGGAGGATTTGCGCAAATTGAGCGTGGAACAACTTCCGGAGATATGTAAGGAATTAAGACAAGACATCATTCAGGAACTTTCTTGCAATCCGGGACACTTTGCTGCGAGTTTGGGTACGGTGGAACTGACCGTTGCGCTGCATTACGTCTACAACACTCCATACGACCGCATTGTATGGGATGTGGGGCATCAGGCTTACGGGCACAAAATGCTCACCGGACGTCGCGAGGCTTTCTGCACCAACCGCAAATTCAAAGGCATACGTCCTTTTCCCACTCCCGTAGAAAGCGATTATGACACCTTTGCCTGCGGACATGCCTCCAATTCTATTTCGGCGGCTTTGGGAATGGCTGTCGCAGCAGCCAAGAAAGGAGAAAAAGACCGCCACGTAGTAGCCGTCATTGGCGACGGCAGCATGAGCGGAGGACTGGCTTTCGAAGGATTGAACAACGCCTCATCCACCACCAACAACCTGTTGATTATCCTCAACGATAACGACATGGCGATAGACCGCAGTGTGGGTGGCATGAAACAATATCTCTTTAACCTGACAACTTCCAACCGCTACAACCAGCTACGCTTCAAAGCATCCAAAATGCTGTTCAAAATGGGTGTGCTGAACGAGGACCGGCGCAAAGCGCTCATCCGCTTCTCCAACAGCCTGAAATCAATGGCAGCCCAACAACAGAACATCTTCGAGGGGATGAACATCCGTTATTTCGGTCCCATAAACGGACACGATGTGAAGAATCTTGCCCGCATCCTACGGGACATCAAGGACTTGAAAGGCCCTAAAATACTCCATCTGCACACCGTAAAAGGCAAAGGCTTCGAACCTGCCGAAAAAGACCCGGGCATCTGGCATGCACCGGGCAGATTCGACCCCGAAACCGGAGAGCGCATCACCACCGACACCAGCAACCTGCCCCCTCTGTACCAAACCGTGTTCGGAGAGACGCTGGTAGAACTGGCAGAGAAAAATCCGAAGATAGTGGGAGTTACTCCTGCCATGCCCACAGGATGTTCCATGAACCTATTGATGAAGTCCATGCCCGACCGTGCATTCGATGTAGGCATTGCCGAAGGGCACGCAGCCACATTCTCCGGCGGCATGGCAAAGGAAGGCATGCAGCCCTTCTGCAACATCTACTCGTCTTTCATGCAGCGGGCATACGACAATGTGATACACGACATTGCCCTCCTGAGGCTGCCCGTTGTCCTTTGTCTGGACCGCGCCGGACTGGTAGGAGAGGATGGTCCGACGCATCATGGCGTATACGACCTTGCCTACTTCCGCCCTATCCCGAACCTGACCATATCCTCGCCCATGGACGAACATGAATTACGCCGTCTCATGTACACGGCACAACTGCCGGACAAAGGTCCGTTCGTTATCCGTTATCCCCGCGGACGAGGCGTACTGGTGGACTGGAAGTGTCCGCTCGAAGAAGTCCCCGTGGGCAAAGGGCGCAAACTGAAGGACGGAAAGGATATTGCCGTCATCACCATCGGACCGATAGGAAACACTGCCGCACACGCCATCGAACGGGCAGAAGCGGAAAAAGGGCTCTCCATAGCCCATTACGACCTGCGCTTCCTCAAGCCGCTGGACGAGGCATTGCTGCATGAAGCAGGACGCAACTTCAAGCGCATCGTCACCATAGAGGACGGCACACGAAAAGGAGGTATGGGAAGCGCCGTGCTGGAATTCATGGCAGACAACAACTATACCCCGCACGTCGAGCGCATCGGTGTACCCGACGCATTCATAGAACATGGTACGGTACAGGAGCTGCACCGGCTGTGCGGAATGGACGAAGAAGGAATCTATAATATATTAATTAAGAATGAGGAATGATGAATGAAGAGCCGGGCTGCGTTATGCAAGCCGTCCGTAAGGCAGTTCTTCATTCCTGATTCTTTATTCTTCATTTCTTAAAGCATTGTGAAAATAATCATTGCAGGTGCCGGTGCAGTAGGCACACATTTGGCCAAACTATTGTCGCGCGAGAAGCAAGACATCATATTAATAGACGACAACGAGGAACGGATGAGCACGCTCAGTTCCAACTTCGACCTGATGACCGTTAACGCCTCCCCTACTTCCATAAAAGGATTGAAAGAGGTGGGAGCGGGAGAGGCCGACCTGTTCATTGCCGTTACTCCCGACGAAAGCCGTAACATTACCGCCTGTATGCTTGCAACCAACCTGGGTGCGGTAAAAACCGTAGGGCGCATTGACAATTACGAATATCTGCTGCCCGAAAAACAAGGAATTTTTTCCAGAAGTTAGGAGTAGATTCGCTTATCTACCCGGAAATGCTTGCGGCAAAAGAGATTGTATCTTCCATCCGTATGAGCTGGGTACGCCAATGGTGGGAATTTTGCGGGGGCGCATTGATTCTGATAGGCGCCAAGATGCGCGAAAAAGCAGAAATCCTGAACATTCCCCTGCATCAGTTGGGCGGACCGGAATTGCCTTATCACGTGGTAGCCATCAAGCGCGGTAACGAAACACTGATTCCCCGCGGCGATGATGTTATAAAACTGCATGATATTGTTTATTTCACGACTACCCGCAAATTCGTACCATATATCCGCAAGATAGCAGGCAAAGAAGATTATGCCGACGTACGCAATGTCATGATTATGGGTGGAAGCCGCATCGCCGTACGTACCGCACAATATGTTCCCGACTATATGCAGGTGAAAATCGTGGACAACGACCTGAACCGCTGTAACCGCCTGACCGAACTGCTGGATGACAAGACAATGATTATCAACGGCGACGGACGGGATATGGACCTGCTCATAGAAGAAGGATTGAAGAATACCGAAGCCTTTGTGGCACTGACCGGAAACTCGGAAACAAACATTCTTGCCTGTCTGGCGGCAAAACGCATGGGTGTAAGAAAAACCGTAGCCGAAGTAGAAAATATCGACTATATAGGCATGGCTGAAAGCCTCGACATCGGCACGGTTATCAACAAGAAGATGATCGCCGCCAGCCATATCTACCAGATGATGCTGGATGCCGATGTGAGCAACGTAAAATGCCTCACCTTTGCCAATGCCGATGTAGCGGAATTTACCGTCAAGGCAGGTTCAAAGATAACCAAACATCCGGTGAAAGACCTCGGCCTGCCCAAAGGGACAACCATCGGCGGACTGATACGCAACGGCGAGGGTGTGGTAGTTATGGGTAACACGCAAATACAGCCCGGCGACCACGTGGTGGTATTCTGCCTGAACATGATGATTAAGAAAATCGAAAAATACTTTAATTAATCGGGAGTTATAAATTCTGAATTATGAATTGGCTGCACCTGCGCCCCGTCCCATAATTCAAAATTAACGACTTAAAATCCAAACAAGCGTGATTAACTTTAAGACAATTATACGGATTATCGGTATTCTGCTACTGCTGGAGACAGTCATGTTGCTGGCATGTTCGGCAATATCGTACTACTATAATGACGAAGCCCTCCTCGATTTCTGGAAATCGGCAGGTATCACAGCAGGAGTGGGCCTGCTCATGGCTATCGCCGGAAAAGGCGGTGAGAAACAACTTACCCGCCGCGACGGTTACGTCCTGGTCAGCTTTGCCTGGGTGGCTTTTTCTCTTTTCGGTATGTTGCCTTTCTACATCAGCGGATATGTCCCTGACATCACGAATGCTTTCTTTGAAACCATGTCCGGTTTTACAAGTACGGGAGCCACCGTGCTGGATAATATAGAATCGCTTCCTCACGGATTGCTGTTCTGGCGCGGTATGACACAATGGATAGGCGGTTTGGGAATTATCATGTTTACGATTGCCGTATTACCCATCTTCGGGGTCAGCGGCCTGCAGGTGTTTGCCGCCGAAGCCAGCGGCCCCACGCACGACAAGGTGCATCCGCGCATCGGCATCACAGCCAAATGGATATGGAGCATCTATGCTGGACTCACTCTCATACTTGTAGTCTTGTTAATGCTGGGCGGCATGAACTGGTTCGACAGCGTATGCCATGCCTTTGCTACTACGGGCACGGGTGGTTTCTCCACCAAGCAGGCAAGTGTGGCCTATTACAATTCTCCTTATATAGAATATGTAATC
>ENA-OQDL01000928-OQDL01000928.1-human-gut-metagenome-genome-assembly--contig:-NODE-928-length-16369-cov-4.993227_pt1 | contig 16369 bp, 28 predicted proteins | sample MGYA00242782_ERZ504609 | MGnify/ENA primary metagenome ERZ504609 (study PRJEB26092, sample SAMD00036320) | human gut metagenome | host: Homo sapiens | study: EMG produced TPA metagenomics assembly of... | reverse complement strand
ACGACACCCCCATGAAACTCCTCGGATACAAAACGCCCAACGAGGTATGGGACGAGGAGATGGCCAAGCTACAATCAAAACAAGCCGACCCGAAACCAGCCGTTGCACTTACAAGTTGAATCCGGGGTCTGGTGCACGTAATCCTCGACGATGTAGAGTGTGGTACACGGAGATCATCTGGTAGCTGAGCAACATGCACACTCGGCAGCCGAACGCCTTGTAGAAGTCACGCGAGGTGGAGAACTTCGGGAAGTGGAAGGAGACAGCGAGATCCTTGAGCGTCATCTTGGTGCGTTCCATGTCCTTTGAGGATTCCTCGCGAGGTCAGATGTCAAGCGCCACGAATCCGGAAGCCCATGATCACGGCGCCGATGATGAAGCCGGCTTGCGCATTGTTGATCATGCGAGAGCCGATCATGGTGCCGATGGGCTGGCCGGTGACCATGCCGCCGCCGTAGAAGGAGTCGGTGCCGCACAGCTTAGGCATCGCGATTATGTGCCTCGTGCTCATCATCCGTATCTGTCTATTGCCTCTCTTCTTCTCCCAAATGCGCGCGACGCAGCGTATGCAGGTGCTCCAACCGCAAATCCAACGTATCCAACGCAAGTACGCCGCGCGTAAGGATCCGCGTTCCAAAGAAGCCATGCAACGTGAAATTATGGCTTTGCAGCAGCGGCATAACGCCAATCCGCTCGGTTCATACCTGCTTCGCTGATTCAGGCGCCGATTCTGTGCTCGCTGTTCTACACGCTGCAATCCCTGCCCGCAAGCGCCGCCGGGAATGCGGAACCGTTGAGCGGCATCGACCGCGTCATGGCGGGCGACATCGAATCATCGTCCATATTCGGCGTGCGCATCGCCGACTCGTTCGGCACGGTCGTCTCGCCGCAGTCGCACGTCGTCATCGGCGTGGCCGTGGCGTTGATGTGTCTGATGTTGTTCGCGATGCAGTGGCTGCTCATCCATCGCAATACGCCGAAGGACGCCATGGATTCACCGCAGTTCCGCACGCAGAAGCTGACCGCGTTTGTGTTCCCGGCCATCTACGTGGTGTCGGGCGGCACCTTGCCGTTCGGCGTGCTGCTGTACTGGCTGACCAATAACCTGTGGAACTTCGGCCAGACGCTCTGCCAACTGCGATGGTTTCCGGCGCCCGGATCCGAGGCGGGGAGCGCAAGGCCGAACGCGACCATGAGCGGGAGAACCGGCACCGCGCCGCCTCCGGATTGCCGTCTTTGGAAGAAGAGCGCGCGGCGGCCGCGCGTGAGGAGGCCCACGTGCGCCGCGAGCGTGAAAAGTCGGTCGCCAGCCGCAATCGCAGACAGCGCAAGAACGTGCAGCTCGCCAAGCGTTGATGGCACATGGGAGAGGTTACGGGGGATGCACTGAGACCCTCGTCCCCGGAACGGTTCGAAGTGCTATACTGCTTGCACTACGCTGCGATGCCTGAGCGCAAACGGATCCAAGACCTTACGATGACAGGATGAACGATGATGGCCACGAACCGCACATTACTGGAACAGGCCCGAGAATTGCAGGCGCTGGCCCAGACCGGACTGATGTACTGCAAGGACCCCTTCGACCGGGAGCGCTACGAGCGTATCCGCGCGATGGCGGTCGACATGCTCTCCACGCAGGTTGATGCGCCGGCCGGACAGGTGAGTCGACTGCTCAGCGCCGGATATCCGACGCCGAAACTCGACACTCGTGCGGCCATCTTCGATGAAGAAGGCAGGATCCTCATGACGTATGAGAACAGTGGGGAATGGTCACTGCCCGGAGGCTGGGTCGACGAGAACCAGTCCATTCGGTCCAACGCCGTCAAGGAGGTCAAGGAGGAGACTGGGCTCGATGTGAGGGGCGAGCGACTCATCGCGGTGCAGGACTGCGCCAATCACAACGCGCTGACCTATCCGTACGGGGTGCTCAAGTTCTTCGTATTGTGCAGCCGCGCCGGCGGTTGGTTCTCGGCCAACATCGAAACGACGGAAATCCGCTACTTCGAGGAAGACCGGTTGCCGCGGCTTTCGGAAACAAGAAACACCGCGGAACAAATCGCCATGTGTTTTGCGGCCCACCGCGATCCCGACTGGATGACGCTATTTGAGTGAACCCCGTGAAGGCATCCGCACATGCGCGTTGCGCGGCGCCGCCTGGTCATCGTGCCGACGGCGAGCATCGGTTCCGAACACTGACGCCGAACCGTCGAAGCCGTTCCTGTGGAAAATCCGTGTCCAGGCCATGCAGAACCAGGTGGCCATCGTCATGTGCAACCGGGTCGGCAAGGAAGGCGATGTGACGTTCGCCGGCCAATCGGTGGTGGTGGACCCGTACGGCAACGTCGTCAGCAAGGCCGACGACCAAGAACAGTTGATTATCGCCGACATCGATCTCACACAGACCGCAGCAGCGCGCAAACAGCGGCCATTCCTGGAACTGCGACGACCCGAATGGTACGACTGAAGGGGCGAATGGGCAATAAGCAATGTCACGATTCGCCGCACCCATCAGCCGCATTCGTGCCGGCCTACAGATACATGACCATACGCAGATTGCAGCCAGCTGGTGCAAGGCGGGAATGTGAAGTCATTGTGCGTTTGCTTCGCGAAGCCGCGCAATGCCGGATTCAAAGCAGCTGCTCATCATTGCTATGGATGCGGGACTGAATGGTCACTTCTCTTGGACCGCCGGTCTCACTGGGGGGCTAGCGCGTCACCGTCGTTGTTCCAGAAGCGCAATGCGCCTTGTCGGGTCTCATCGTTGACGGATAGCAAGAGATCTCCCTCAAATAGTGTGCGTGCTGTGCGATGCTCCGAACGAGCATCTTGATGTTCTGCACGAAGCATGAGGTTCCTGCCCCAACGATCCGGCATGCAGTCTTGAAAGATGCGATGCATCGCATTATGCTCGGCCGGGAACGTTCCGGGGGGAGAGGGGCATCTCTGGACAGAGGGATACTGCGTTTGAAGAGCGCATATAGGCCGTATCGTATGTGAAATGTGCCGATTCGATGCCGCGCCTGATACTGGTGAATAATTTCCCGACGGTGACGTCTGTGCCGTTGAACTGCAGGGTGACGATTGCTTCCATGATGTGTTGCGCCTCCTGCTGTACTATCGAATACGTTTTGGAGTGTCTTCGTCGGCGCGTAATTTGCCGATATCTGTGTTAAGAGGGTCCGTCGCTTGCTGTACGCCGTCCAGCAGTCCAAGCAGACGAGCAATGCGGAGGAAGTTCTCAAAGCTGCCATTACCCGTACGCAGCATTTTGGTGACCGTTGGCATGGATAATCCAGCCCGCTCGGCCAGCAAGGCTACGGGAATGCGCTGTTGTCTGCGCGCCAAATCGAGGTTGACGGATATCTGACGCATCGCCCGACTGACCGGGATTGGTGTGCGTGTCGGCATATTGGCACCTCCTATCCCAAATTTAAACATAAATTTGTATGGACTAGCCTTATGCGGAGGTTACGCCAATATACGACAAGAACGAACCAACGTCAGCCCGGAATCTTTTCGACGATGGTGTTCAAGGTGTCGAAAGTCTCATCGATTTGGTCCACTACCTGCTTGCCCTGGTTGACCATTTCGGTGATCTGTTCCGTGCGGGGTTGCGGCACCGCATGAATCGACGTCTTGACGCGCTTCAAGACCGCACCGGCGTCGGACAGGTCCTGCTTGATGGAAGCGATTTTGGGAATGGAAAGCGTGCCGTCGGAGAAGTTCATGCCGGACAGCAGCTCTTCGATATTGAAGTCCACCAACGTGCCCTGCGCGGCACTGTCGATTTTGGGCAGGGCGTTGGTCGCGGCGTCGGCGGCCGCATCCAGCATGCCGCGCACCGCCTTCACGTCCGAACCGTAATACAGCACGTATTCGGCGGCCTGCCATAGCATGCCCTGGGTTTCGTCTCGCGCCGCGACGATGTGACTGCCAGCGCTGTCCATCTGCTCAAGCGCCTGCTTGAAGTCGCCCTGCCCGACGGATTGCTGTGCTTCAGCCGCATATTCGCCCGCCTGCTGCGCCTCGCCGATCACCCGTTGTACCGACTGCCAGAACAGCCAGCCGGAAACGCCCACCGCCAGCAGAGCCGCGACCAGTATCGTGAGAATTACGGTGCCGATATGTTTGCGCTTAGCCATAAGACCAATGTACCTGCCACTCTGACCAGCGTCATTCACGGATTAGCATCATGGCCGGGGCCTCATTCTGGCTCATCGGTATGTTATTGGCGATGCGTAGTGGTGGTTATGCGAGTGTCTTTTGATTAGTGCATTCGCTTTTTCGGAACGGGATTGCCGATTCTGCAGGAACCTATTCCGGTAGGTATGATTGTTTGCAATGAGGAGGTTGACATGACGGAACAAGAGATACGTGCGATGAGAGTGGCGGAAGCCGTCCATTCTGCCCGTATGGAAGGCGGCGGTGTCACATCCTCGTTTTTTGCAGACGCGCGCGACTATATCGAAGAACAAATAGACGCACACGAATTGGTTAATCGTACACGTCGCCGATACGGTCTGGAATCCGTGTGATTGAACTGCCCGAAACCTTTGACACATATCTGATTCCCGGCACAAACGTACTGCGCAATCTTATCGGTGCCACAACCGTTACAGAACTTGAAGCGGCTGAAAACGATCTTGTATCTGCCAGAATGTTGGAATTCCAATCGAATCTTCCTGTCGCTCAAGGTACTTTGCGACAACTGCAGCAGATTCATCGACAATTATTTCAGGATATATACGACTGGGCCGGTCAAATCAGAACAGTAGATATCGTGAAGGGAAGCAGCCAGGTCTTTCAGCCTCTTGCATTTTTTGATGTTGGCGTGCAATACGCCGAACGAATCCTGGACCGGGACATCAAGACCGCCCGCACCCAGGAGGCGCAGAATCAAACCGCGACCGTGATGAACGCCATGCCGCTGTCCGGCTCGCTCGGGGCCATCCGCTCCGCGCTGGCCGGCGACCCGCGTTTCGCTGACCCGTGTGGTGAGGCGCTCTACGGCAGCAAGGCATGCGCCGACTTCGTTAACGAAGCCAAGAACATCCACGCACGGCAAATCGCCGAACAATTCGCGTCGGAACAGGGCGTGCGGGATCAGCCGAAATGAGGCGCGATCCTGCGTGAATATGCTGTCATGCGATTGCTTGACATGGCTGGTCTGCGAATGCATGTTTTACCGGTCGCCATCGATTGGAATGCTGACATCCAGCTGCCAGTGGGCTTGTCCGGCGCGGGTTTGGAAGGTGCCGCCGCGTGTTTCGATGATGGTCCGGTAGCGGTCGAGGCCGCTGCCCAGGCCGAGTCTCGTGTCATCGGATGCGATGGTGTCGCTGGCGGAGACGTGAATGGCGTCCGTGTCGAAGGTGACGCAGATGGCGCACCAATTCGCCCGGATCTGTGTGTTTGGCGATGTTCGCGTACAGTTCCGCCAGCAGGCCCGACAGCAGTCGCATGGTCTCCGGCGTGAGCGGCCGGTGTGGTTCGGCGAGCAGGTTGTCGCCGGTGAATCCCGGGGCTTCGAGTCTGGACTCCTCCTCGTCGATCAGCGATTGCAGACCGGCACGCTGCGCGGCGATGCCGGCTTCTGCGGGCACGGGCCGGCTGCCGCACTCAAATCGCCGTCGGCTGGTTCAAAGCAGGATGTAAACCCGCTATTTGCCCAAACAGTTCGTCATGGCTGCCGGTTCGCATGAACATGGCGGTACCATCATCGCGAATCCATAGAAGTAGCCAGTCGCCGGCATTGCCGATGTGGCATTCCAGTACGCCGTTTAAATCACCGGTAAGTGTGTGGGCGCGATGCCTACGCCTCAATACTTCCTTGGAGTCCGCCGTGTCCTCAAGAACCAGACGAATGACTTCTTTCAGCGGGCGTAAATCAGTGTGCTTGCGTTTGAGCTTCTTGATATCTCGCTGGAATGCCGCCGTGTAATCCGGTTTGAGCATTGATCAGATTCCCAACGAATCGAACATCTCATCGGCACTGTTGAAGCGAGGTTGGCCGTCGGCGAGCCTGTTCTTCGCCTCGTCAAGGGCCTCCATGGTTTCAGGCGGCACGATCGTATAGGAAAGGTTTAGGGGAATGCGCTTCTCCCGGACAATCTGCTTGTAGAAGGCGCGGGTGACCGAAGACAAGTCCAGACCGAGATCCTCGGCTATGTTTGCGGCTTTCTGCTTGGTGTCCGCATCCACGCGGACTGTGACGGATGCCATGCTCACATTAACCTCCACCATCATTACGTAAGACAATAGTATGTATTTGTATGCTAGTAGTCAACATTCTGCGGTTGCGACATCTCGACCATGGTACACATCCCGCAAGCGGATCGTTTACCGGATGCAATCGATGATCGGAATGCCGACCATCCAGCTGTCGGCGGGCTTGTCCAGAATGGCTTCTGGTTCATCGCAACGCCAGCGCGGGTTGCAGCCGTATGGCTTTGATGGCCGGGGCAAGAGAGCCGACAAGCGAGGTGACGATGGACGCACAGGCCGCAATCATCGCCGCCGTATATGGGTATGCGGGCGGTTCCAGCGGCGAGTCGGCGGGCATCATCCACGGAATTGCCCAGACCAGCACCGCGGAGATGAGCACCGCGGCGAAGGCGATGATGAGGCCGAGCAGCACGGACGAGCCGATGACCTGTATGGCTATGCTGGCTCTGGTCGCGCCCAGTGCGCGGCGGATGAGCAGCTCGTGCGAGCATTGCTCGATGCCGGCCAATCCGATGTTGATCATGCCGATGGCGGATACCGACAACAGTAATATCGCGGTGACGGTGACGCCGAGTTGGAGAAAACCGATGACCTGCTCGTAATCATCGGCGTTGTCGGAACGGTTCCATGACGATATGCTGCCGGTCTCGACGTCGGACAACAGATCGTCCAACACGGTTTTGGCGTGTTGATCGTCCACGCCTTCATTGGGATGGACGAGGATGGTCAGCCCATCCGGTTCCCAGGCTTGCGGCCAGTAGCGTTGCAGTGTGGTCGCGTTGACGTAGATGGTGGGTGTGTCCGTCCCGTCGGCGATGACACCGTTCACCCGTGCCGGCACCTGTTGCGGATTTCCTGTCCGGGCGAGTGCCACGGTGCCATCGTGCACGTATTGGCGGGCGCTTTCGTTGACTGCGGTTTCCAGCGTGGCGGGTTCGTCCGCTCCGGTCAGCCATGTGCCCTCGATGATGGGGGCGGGCATGATTCTTGTCCGTTCGGCGTCGGTGATGATGATGGTGACGCGGCGTATCTCCGTGTTGCCGTCATCGGACGACGCCCATATGGCGAGGTCGTTGAGGTGATATTGCGCCGATGCGATTCCCGGACGGAAATGCGCGAGGCGTTCCTGCAAAGCCGTGACGACTTGTATGTTCACCGATGATGGCACGTCGACGATGGCGCTATAGGTGGGTGACTTGCCTCCCAGTCGCGCGTTGACCGCTTCCAGATAGTCGCGTCCGAGCGTGCCGACGAGAACGCCGGCGATGAGGGCGATGATGCCGATGAACATCGACAGGGCGGTGAGGCTGGTACGCAACGGGTTGATGCGCAGATCCTTGGCGATCATGCGGATCACGACAGTCGCCCCCTGTCGATCGTCAGTCGGCGTTCGCATCGAGCGGCGAGCTGCGGGTCGTGCGTGACGAGGATGAGTGTGACCCCGAGTTCACGAACATGTCGGAACAGTATGTCGGCGACCATGTCGCCGGTTTCGGTGTCGAGCGCGCCGGTTGGCTCGTCGCAGATCAGCAGATCGGGATCGCCCACCAGCGCTCGGGCGATGGCCACGCGCTGCTGTTCGCCTCCCGACAGGCGCGACGGCATGCTGCACACCGTCCGGCTCCCGAGCCCGACGTGTGCAGCATGCGCGAGGCTCGTCTTCTGATGAGCCCGCAGGGGGATGCTCCCCGTATTGCAATGGGAGTGCCACGTTCTCCCATGCGCTCAGATGCGGTATGAGGGAGTAGTTCTGGAACACGAAGCCGACATGCCGGCAGCGGAAGCGCGCCCGGTCGGCGTCGTTCCACGCGGCGCAGTCCCGCCCGTCATAGGAGAGCGTTCCGTCATAGTCGTTGTTGAGCAGCCCGACGATGGAGGCGAGACTGGTTTTGCCGGATCCTGATTTCCCGATGATGGCGGTGGACGTTCCCCTCTCGAACGATGCGCTGACATCGTCCACCGTCGTCAGGCGTTCGCCGTCGGGCAGCCGGACTTCGGCGCTCAGATGTTCCAACCGGATGAGTGTGCTCATGATTGCGCTCCCGGTGTGAGATTCGGAGCTGTCGCGGACACCATGTCACCTTCCTCGAGACCGTCGAGGATGATGATCGACGTGCCGTCCGATGCCCCCCAACTTCACGTTCACGGTGGCGAACGAATCTCCGTCACGCCTGCTGACCTGGCCGGAGGCGAGCCTGCCGGCGACTGCGGTGACAGGCAGGATCAAGGCGTCCTCGACCGCAGTCGCGGTCAGTACCACGGTGGCGTTCTGCCCGGGACGCGCCTGCACGTCCTTTGGGAACAGGCATTGCAGTGTGCGAGTCGATTCCGTCCCATGCGCAGTCGTCGCCGATCCGGCCGTATCTTCCGCTGAAGAGGGCGGAGTGGCGACGCCGTCATTCACTACCGCGGCACAGTCCGTGGGCCCCTGCGCGTCGGTGATCTGGAATCGGCCCGTCAACGGCTGGTCCGGGTCTATGGTCGCCAGCAGCGCGGTCGCATCCACGCTGGCGCTCATGCCGCCATACCGTATCGAGAACAGCGGATAGTCCGCGGCCATGTCGTTGTCCTGCGCGACCGTTTCGATCACGCCGTCGACCGGAGCCGTGACCTGCTGATCGCCGACGGTACCCAACACGTCGCCCGCATGCACGTATGCTCCTTGATTAGTCGTGGAGTGGAACCAGCCTTTCGCCGGAGTCGTAAGCGAGAACACAGGAGCCACCTGCACGCCGGTGGAGGAAGAGGACAACGGCGTGATGCCGCCCCTACGCACCTCGACCGTGGATGCTGGCCGCTTCGCCGTGGAGGAGGCGTCGGACGATGGCGTCCGCGACGGCGAGCAAGCCGTCATCATCGCGCACATCGTCGTGGCCGTCACGCACGCCAACAGGCATTTGAACGGTGCGATCGCATTCATTTCGTCAGTCCGTTCTCATGCCGGTACCATGTGCAGTCCGTGGTGTAGAAGTCCCGCATGGTCGAATAGTCGCCGAGTTCGGATTTGCCGATCACATCGTTCTCGTATATGCCATCCTTGTCCTCGTAGTAGTTCTTGAACCAGTCGGTATCCAGCAGCTTGCGCAGCTGCTGGAGGGCGCCTCGGGCTGCTTCCGCGTTGGTCTGGCTGTTGTCGAGAATGTCGCGTTCCACCGAGCACTGCCAGTAGACATACGCCTGTCCTTCCCCACTTCCCTTGGCATACAGCGAGGACGCGGCCTGCGCCTTGGGTATATTCGCTGGAAACGCATCGCCGTTCATCAGTTCAAAGGGGAAATCCTCGACGGTCGCCTTGTATTCCTCGTTCGCCTGCTGCCAGGTCAGCATGCCGCCACTTCCCGAGGTGCCGCGGTTCGGAGTCGTCCCGCAACCGGACAGCAGCATCACTGCGGTCAGAATGGCGGCCCTGCGTCGTGTTCCCGATTTCATCATCATGCCCCTTCGGACGATTGCACAACTGTCGCCAACCATTAGCCCACAGACGGCGATCCGGGAGCAAAAGACTGTCATGCGCGCGCATGACAACGATACGTCGAGGAGCATGGGATGCGCATACGATGGGTGGCATGACAGACCTATCGGACTCGCATACCATCTCCATCGGGGTGCTGGACAACGATTCGCTCGCCCTCAACGCCATAGCCGTGATGACGAGCCGTCTCTCCCCGCGGTTCCACATCATCTGGAGCACCACGTCCCCGGCGATGGCATTGCAGCGCTGCATGACCCACGGCGCGCGACCCGACGTGCTGGTCGTCGACATGGCCTTGGGAGGTATCACCGGCGCGGACATATGCGCCAGAATCCGTCGGCGCACTCCGACGATCGGCTTGGTGTGCGTCACCTCCTATGACCTTGATCCATATCGGCAAGACGCGGTCGAGGCGGGCGCACAATGCCTGATAGCCAAAGATGACATCGTCAAAGAGCTCCCGCAGGCCATACGATGCGCGGCACAGGGCGAGCCCGTCCCCGGCACCGGATTCCCCACCGCACGGGAAGCCAATCGCAAACTCAACGAAGGACACGCGACCGAGGGCCGGCTGCCGGAAAACGACAAGCCATCGCTGTCCTCCAGGGAACGGGACGTACTGCGCCTCTACGCGCATGGATCATCCACCGACGAGATAGCCGCGCTCCTGAATGTCAGCAAGGGCAGCGTCTTCACCTACGTCAACAGGGCATGCCGCAAGCTCCATGCCGCCGACCGCAAGGAGGCCCTCGCCATATGCGCCCGATACGATCTGCTCTGAACCGTATACACCACCCAGCCATACTGGCCGCGGGGCTGGTCCTCGCAGTGGCGATCCCTGTAGAGATGGGCGTGTACTCATCCCAGAACCTGCTGTCATGGTCGACCATACGCATATCGCTGCTCGTCGCCGTCCTGTGCGCCATGCTCGGAGCGGCACCGGTATGGGCCGCCTGTCTGCTGTTCGCGGTCTCAGGATACGCGTTGCTGTGGCTGTTCTCGCCGTTGACGACCATCATGATCGCCGCACTGACCTCCATAGCGGTCCTCTCGTTCGTCAAACCCCGCCTTGGAGCCGCTTCCGCACTGGCGGCCCTCGCCGCGAACAACATGCAGAACAACCTCACCTCGTCGAACATCGTAGGCATGATCATCATGTGCCTATGCCCATTGTCGCTGGGGTTCAGTCTCAACCTGCTGTTCGCCCAACGGCAGGCGACCGCGACACTCAGGCAACGACTCGACCGCGAACACACGGCGCGTCACCTGCACGATACCATCAGCAACGACCTCGCCTACATGATCCTGCGCATCGACCAGGCAAGCCGCAGTGATTGCCCCGCCGATCGGGAGCAATATCAGCGCCAACTCACCGATCTGCGCGCCATCGCCGAAACGGCGCTCGACCACACCCACCAGGTGATACGACAACTTGAACGCACCGACAAACCAGACGATCGCAGCCGCATCGTCAAAACAAATAACGACGACAAAACCGACAGGAAAATCGAACAGCAGCGTGAACGGCTTGACGGCATCATTCAATCGCAACGACGTCGCCTTGGCGGCCTCGGATTCCAAGGTGACGACATCCTCGGGACGTTCGACCATCCACTGGCGGACGACATCCTCGACCTTCTCGAAGGACTGCTCAACGAACTGTACGCGAACATCGCCAAGCACGCCGCCCCGCACGAATGGTACGCCGTCACGATCTCCTTCGACCGGCGGCACGTCATCATTTCGGCAAGCGACGTACTAAAGGACGAAGCGGTACGGCTCGGACTCGGCAGCGGCCTCAAGAGATACCGAACCGTTATCGAATCCATGTCCGGGACGTTCGACATCACCGATGATTCCGACAACTGGAACGCGAACATCACCATTCCATTGTCTGTAACACGCCGGTAAAGGGAATGACGGCCTCCAGCTGCCAGTGGGCTTGTTCGGTGTCCGGCTGGCTTGCGCTGGTGTGTGTTCTTCGAGCGAGTCGATGACCTCGTGCGTGTGGCCCATGGCCCGGCTGGCGGCGTCGCGCAATTCGTCGAGCTGTTGCTGGTATTCGTGTTCGTCGGCGGGCATGCCGTCGGTCCCGGCGTGACCATCGGGACATCCAGCATGAGGATTACGCCCGTGACAAGCGCCGGCCACAGGAACCGGTCCGGGCGGAACATGCCGCCGACCAGGCCGGCAAGCACAGCCAGAGCCAACATGATATCGCGCACGGTCGCGGTGCCGGGGACCCGTGCCGCCATCGAGAACACGTACTCCGCGAGCACCGCCACGTACAATACGGCGCAGGACGCCGCGATCACCGGATGCCCGGCATGCCGCAGGCCAAGCCGGTCGGAAAGCCGGGGCAGAGCAGATCGTATCTGGCGCATGCGTCCAGCACCTCCTTGCGGCTGGCGACTCCCAGCTTGTCGGCCACGCGGTGCACGTACGTGAACACGCTGCCCGTCCCGCCGCTCCTGCGACGGATGCGCCGGCACACGTCAGCGCCCGTGATTTTTCCCCCAACGCCATATCCAACACCAGCGCATCCGGCCTGGTATGCGGGTTATGGCAATGCTCGATCGCCACCGCGGGCGAACCCGTGCCCCACATGACATGGAAGTCCTTGGATACGGCCGAGATCATCGCGCACATCGCATCCAGGGCGAACGGATCATTGTCCAATACGGGCGATACGGATCGACCGCGCCGCAGCCCCGGTCATGTCATCATGTCCCATGCCGCTCATCGTGGCCACGGTCGCAGCCGGACAAAACCTGCTATCATGCGATTACTTGACACGATGTTGCGCTTTTGGCCATGCGCAGGTTGAATGGGATTGCGCCACGAAAGGATATGCCATGAACGATCTGCTGATTATCGACATGCTGCCCACGTACGGGCTGCTGTTCTACCTGCTGATCTCGGTATTCGTCTTCGTGGGATGCCGTGGTCTGCGCCGGAGGACCTCGGATCGTGGCCTGCTGCGTTTTGCCGTAGGCGCGTTCTTGGTTGTTTCCGCGCTCGGCGCCGTGTTCGCTGCGCTGGTGTATATCATGGCAGCGCCTTTGGCGCAGCCGGATATGGTCGACTTCTACCGCATGTACCGGCCAGGAGCTCTGATCTTCCTGCTGGGATTGTTCATCATACAATTTGTCTTCGGCGTCGCTGCCGTGTATCGGGGAAAGTAACCTGGTATATCCTGCGATAAACGCATTGGCAGACACTTGCTGCCTATCTGTAAACACACCCTAGATAAGGCTTGCGGCCGTTGGTCGAGCACAGTAGTAGTGTGGTCTGCTGTGTCAACAGGAGGAGTATGACCAATGCGGCTGATTGAGACATGGCTGGCGGACCAGGAACGCGCGTTTGACTTGTTCGCGAAATTCCCGGCGGAGGAGACGGGATTCGAGAACCCAGCGGCCGGCATGAATCGTGAACGGTTCGCCGCATATGTGCGAGGGTTGCGTGATGAGTCGCTTGGCGTCGGCCTGCCGGACGGCTGGGTGCCAGCCACCAAATACATTCTCGTCAACGATGAGGGCGACTATGTGGGCATCTTCAACCTGCGTCACCGGCTCACCGACTTCCTGCGCAACGGTCCGGGCCACATCGGCTACGGTGTCGCCCGCGAATACCGCGGTCACGGCTACGCGACCGCCGGGCTCAAGCTCACGCTTGCCAAGGCCCGCGAGCTCGGCATCAAGGAGGCTTACCTGAGTGTCCACAAAACCAATCCGGCAAGTCTTGCGGTGCAGCAGCATTGCGGCGCACGTATCGACCATGAGGACAAGACGGAATACTACACACGCATCGCCACCTGCACGGAGAGCGATGGCCTCTATGCGCGAGGCGATTGACGGCGCCTCTTGCGTGTAAATGGCCGATTATCAATCGGTTTTAATCGATTTCGCCTCGGTCGATAAAGTCGCCGTCGAGGAACCAATAATCGTGCGGATTTCCGCGTAACGCCATGAACGGCGTGAGTTCCACGCCCTGTGTCTCAGATCTGCTCAGCAGATAGGCTCGGATAATCCACGGATACTCCAGCACGCCCGACTTGAGGGTGATGATTTGCTCCACTCTGCTGCCGCTGACGCCAAAATCCCTGCCGCCGTTCGGCGGTCAGACCCAGCCGGCTCATGTTCTCCTGAAATTCGCGGATAGTCGCCGCGCGTTGCTCACTGTTCAAAGACATGGCTTCATGGTAGCGCCGGACGCGTGTGGGAGGTCGGGCTGCTCACTGGAATACGCCGTCAGAGTAGTTGATCATTTCGAGTTCCGGGCCCATGTCTTCGGTTTGAGTCAGGCCGGTCTCATGGAAGCCGATGTGACGGTAGAAACCTTGGGCGTTGGTGTTGAATCCGGCGACCCACAAGGCGAGCCGATCGTTGCCGATGGCGCGTTGGCCCGCCTCAACCAAAGCACGGCCAACACCATGACGATGGCAAGATTCCAACACATATAGCGAAGCCAGTTCCGCAGCCTCGGACCGTTTGATTGGCGAACGCGGCGTTTGCAGAAGCTCAGCAAAACCAATCACGTGGTTGTTCTCCAAAGCGACCAATACGACCTGATTGGGGTCTTTGGCGTGGCTGCGCGTCAGTTTGAGCGCGAATTCGGGAGTGATCGCATCCACGATTTCCTGCGGAATATGCCCCTGATTGAGTTCGCGCCACGTGCACGACTGAACTTGGGCCTTTTCCTCAAACCATGGCGGCTCAATCGAAACAATACGAATCGTCATGCCGCCCATAGTAGGCCGGTTCGTGAGTACAGTGTCACTTGTTGTCATGTGATTGCTTGGCATCAGGTTGTATTGACCGTAATGGAGGCCACTGGATCAGCGCCGGAAACTCATGGAATTCGGGCTATTATGATGGGAGTAAGAAAAGCACAGCACAATTGAACATAAAGACGATCTGGAGCATTGCATGAGCGTCAATACGGCATTTGAAACCAGTGATTTGCCCAAAGCGGAGTTTATGTTTCCTGGGCCTGAACGCGATCGCTTGGTGAAGCTCATTCTGGACGGCGTAAAAACCGCCACCGCTGCGCTGATGATTGAATATGAGGAAGAGGTCGAACCGCTGCCGTGCGTTGGCGCGCATTCGGTGTTGGTGGATTCCGATGAACGACCCGTAGCCGTACTCGTCACCACTGCGGTTGACGTGATTCCGCTCGGAAAAGTCACTGACCGGTACGCCATCGATGAGGGTGAAGGCGACGTCACGGCGGCCCAATGGCGGAGCGCACACGAATCTTTCTGGAATTCGGCGGAATACCGCGATGAATTCGCCAACCCAATCTTTCCGTTGAACGACAACTCGCTCATAGTATTCGAGCATTTCGAAGTCGAGCAACGGTTGGAGTCGAATAACGCATTAGGTTAGGCGATAGCAAAACTTTTCTTCAGGCAACTCTCCGAGCTCCGCAACATCTGAAGGAATGCCCATGTCCACTAGAGCGACAGAAGCGGAAAGCGTATTGAAGGAGCATATGGGATATCTTCCGGTATCGGAAATGGAGCGTCGAGGAGTTTCCCGCACGGAGATTTCGCGATTCGTGCGTGAAGCCAAGCTTGAGAAAGCGGCAAAGGGCTTATATGTTTCACCGAATGCGGAGTCCGATCCGCTGTTCGAATTGCAGTATCGATATCCGAAAGCCATTTTTTCGCATGAAACTGCGTTGTTCTTGCTTGGAGAGGGGGCGAGCCCCCCCTGACACCGACGATTACCTTACCGCAATCATCAGGTACGGCTCGTCTCAAGAATGAAGACGTAACAGTGAGAAAGGTGGCCGACAATCGCTTTACAATTGGCCTGGCGTCGGCTATCACTATGTTCGGGCATACGGTTCGCGTTTATGATTTGGAACGAACCATTTGCGATTTGTTCCGCTCCCGCAGCACAGTGGATCCGCAAGATTTGCAATCCGCCTTCCAGAATTACATGAGATCCGCGCACACTGACTTGGTCAAACTCATGAACTACGCTCGCGAATTTCGGCTCGTGAACGTGATGCGCCCTTACCTCGAAGCGGTGATGCCGGCATGGTTCACCGGCGAATTCATCTTGTAGGCAGATTCAGCATCTTGTAGGTAGCTGGCCTTGGCGAGAGGTCATTGCAATGGCGGTATTCCGATCATCGCCATTGGAATCATCTGCCTACAAGAGCACGAAACACCCTACAAGATGAGACGGGCCAGTTGGGTCAGTCCCATTCATCCTGCCGGTTCGCAGGCCGCAATTGTCAGTCACAACTGGTGCATCTTCCTCATCCATGCGAATGATACGAATCGCCTTTCATCCCAATGATTTCGCTCTCATGGCCGATACCCGCATGCCGTCATGTTCCGTACCTTGGAATCAGAAGTCGAGAGTCATGGTCCGAAACCGAACGGAGCGGGCCGAAGCAGGGAGCATTGAAGATGGGATTTCTTAAGAACTTTTCCGAACCGTTTGCGTTCGCGCTGGCATTGTGGCCGTTTGTGTCCATGCTGCTGACGGTGCCGGTGCGGCGCTGCTGTATCACCGCGACAATCGCATCCGACTGTCGTCGGCCATAGTGGCGTATGGCACGGTGCTGTATCTGCTCGGCCTGCTGTGCTTCACACTGTATCCGATGCCGGCCGATGCGGCGGCCCTATTGCGCCGCGCACCATCTGACACCGCAGAT
>ENA-OQDL01000922-OQDL01000922.1-human-gut-metagenome-genome-assembly--contig:-NODE-922-length-16516-cov-3.184331_pt1 | contig 16516 bp, 19 predicted proteins | sample MGYA00242782_ERZ504609 | MGnify/ENA primary metagenome ERZ504609 (study PRJEB26092, sample SAMD00036320) | human gut metagenome | host: Homo sapiens | study: EMG produced TPA metagenomics assembly of... | reverse complement strand
AAAGATTGTCAAAGATTGTTCACAGTATATATCTCTCTGCATTTTTTTAATGTTTCCCAACAGACAGATTCTCCTTTCCGCATCTATCCTTCTCCGCTTATTTTATGCATCATTTTTTTGTTTTTATGCATTAATTTGCATATTTTCCAACTTTTTTCTCGTTTTTTCTTGCATATTTATAAAATCAGGTGTATAGTATTCCTTGCAGCCGCAAACGCACACTGTTAAAAGAAAGACTTGACTTTTCCGGCTGTATACGAGAAGATTATTTTAAAGCGATTGATAAAACTATATTTCATGTAGGAGGATATATAAGATGAAAGAAAAAGTTGTATTAGCATACTCAGGTGGTCTTGATACCACAGCAATTATCCCATGGCTGAAAGAGACATTTAACTATGATGTTATCTGCTGCTGTATCGACTGTGGTCAGGGGGAAGAACTAGATGGACTGGAAGAAAGAGCAAAGCTTTCCGGCGCAGCCAAGTTATATATCGAAGATATCGTAGATGATTTTGCTGATAACTACATTGTACCTTGCGTTCAGGCACATGCCGTATACGAAGATGAATATCTTCTCGGAACTTCCATGGCCCGTCCTGCAATCGCAAAACGTCTCGTGGAGATTGCACGGAAAGAAAATGCTGTTGCCATCTGCCACGGTGCTACCGGTAAAGGAAATGACCAGATCCGTTTTGAACTTGGTATCACAGCACTTGCTCCGGACATCAAAATCATTGCTCCTTGGAGAATGACAGATATCTGGACCATGCAGTCACGTGAAGACGAGATTGATTACTGTAAAGCACACGGAATCGACCTTCCATTCGACGCAAAGCACAGCTACAGCCGTGACCGTAACTTATGGCATATCAGCCATGAAGGTCTGGAACTGGAAGATCCTTCCAATGAACCTAACTATGATGACCTTCTGGTAATGTCTACCACACCGGAAAAAGCTCCTGACAAAGCAGAATATGTTACTATGACTTTTGAAAAAGGTGTGCCTAAGAGTATCAACGGCGAAGAGATGAAAGTATCTGATATCATCCGCAAGCTGAATGAGCTTGGCGGAAAACACGGCATCGGAATCATCGACATCGTTGAGAACCGTGTAGTAGGTATGAAGTCCCGCGGTGTATACGAGACACCTGGCGGAACAATCCTGTATGCTGCTCACCAGCAGTTAGAGGAACTTATTCTTGACCGTGCCACAGCAGAAGTGAAGAAAGAAATGGCCGACAAGCTTGCTCAGATTGTATACGAAGGAAAATGGTTCACACCACTGCGCGAAGCAATTCAGGCTTTCGTTGAAAGCACACAGGAATATGTAACAGGTGAAGTGAAGTTCAAACTGTATAAAGGAACGATCACCAAAGCCGGAACTACTTCTCCATACTCTCTGTACAGCGAGTCTCTTGCAAGCTTCACAACCGGTGATCTGTATGACCATCATGATGCAAGTGGATTCATTAACCTGTTCGGACTTCCGTTGAAGGTTCGTGCAATGAAACTGCAGAACGTAAATAAGAATCAGAAATAATTTTTGTAAAAAAGCAACGAAACATGGTATGCACAAGCAAATATATGCTTCTTTTCACGCCACATTTCGTTGCTTTATTTTTAATTTGCATATTTTTATATATTTTTTGTATATTTATGATATAATTGAAACACTTTAAAGCATTCATCTTAAACGGGTAAAAAGGCTGTCAGGTAGCAGTTTTTTTACACATTTTCATTTTTCTTTAAAAGAATCCGGATCTTCCCGTTCTGATTTTTATTCGTTTATTTCATGCAATGGATATTGACCGTATATTTTCCTTGCATAGTAACATACGCTTTTTTTTGCCCTCTAAGCGTTATAAATGCAGAACGATCCGGATTATTTCCGGCATGTTTCCGTGCATATTCAAAAGGCGTTGTCAGATTTTCTTCTGACAGCGCCTTATTTCTCTTTAAGGATTCCGTAATCTTTAACGCAATGCTCCTGCTTTTATGCACTTCTTTCAAACTGTGAATTATACAGTTCAGCATAGAATCCATTCTGTGCAAGAAGTTCTTCATGATTTCCCTGTTCTACGATATCTCCGTCTTTCATAACCAGAATCATATCTGCATCACGTATTGTTGACAGTCTATGTGCGATCACAAAGCTGGTTCTTCCTTTCATCAACTGGTCCATTGCCTTCTGGATCTGAATTTCGGTTCTTGTATCTACCGAACTTGTCGCCTCATCAAGGATCAGTATCTTAGGATCTGCAAGCATTGCTCTTGCAATTGTCAGAAGCTGCTTCTGTCCCTGTGACACATTACTTGCTTCTTCATTTAACTCCATCTGATAACCACCCGGAAGGGTCTGTATAAAACGGTGTGCACGTGCTGCCTTTGCAGCCTCCACTACCTCTTCATGCGTTGCATCCAGCCGTCCATAACGGATATTATCTTCGATACTTCCTTTGAACAGCCAGGTATCCTGTAATACCATTCCGAACATTTTTCTCAGATCATCGCGGTTAAAGTCACGGACATCATGCCCGTCCACCTTGATCGAACCACTTCCAACATCATAAAAACGCATCAGTAATTTGATGATCGTCGTCTTCCCTGCACCGGTAGGTCCTACAATCGCAACCTTCTGTCCCGGCTTTACATCCACACTGAAATCATTGATGATCGTGTGATCCGGATTATATCCGAAATGAACATGTTCGAAGCTTACGCTTCCTTCCATTTCATCAATACATGCCGGATGTTCCACTGTCTGGTCTTCTTCCGCCTCCTCAAGGAATTCGAAGACACGCTCAGATGCTGCAGCTGTGGACTGTAACATGTTTGCCACCTGCGCAACCTGCTGGATCGGCTGCGTAAAGCTTCTTACATACTGGATAAAAGACTGGATATCACCAACCTGGATTCTTCCTTTCATAGCAAGATAACCGCCCAGGATAACTTCTCCGACATAACCAAGATTTCCGACAAACTGCATGATTGGCATCATCATTCCGGAAAGAAACTGCGATTTCCATGCAGAAGTATATAAAATATCATTGTCCCGCTTGAATGTAGCGATTACATCCTCCTCTTTATTGAATGCTTTGATGATACTATGACCGCCATAGATTTCTTCTACCTGTCCGTTTACATGGCCCAGATACTCCTGCTGGCTCATGAAATACTTCTGCGAACGTTTTACGATCATAGAAATCAGTCCCATTGAAACCGGAAGAATCAGAAGTGCTACCAATGTCATCAACGGACTGATACTGAGCATCATGATCAGCACACCTATGATCGTTGTCACCGATGTGATCACCTGCGTTGCACTCTGGTTCAGGCTCTGGCTTAAGGTATCTATATCATTTGTGATACGGGATAACACCTCTCCATGTGTCTGTTTATCAAAATAATTCATCGGCAGGCGATTGATTTTTTCTGAGATTTCTTTTCTCAGACGATAAGTCAGCTTCTGTGATACTCCTGTCATGATATACCCCTGTACGAATGAAAACACTGCACTTGTCAGATACAGGCATAACAGAGTCAGTACAATATGTGCGATCTTGTCAAAATCGATCCCAGCTCCGCCGGATACTTTTCTGACCAGACCTTTAAATATCTCGGTCGTTGCTTTTCCAAGTATCTTCGGTCCTACGATATTAAATATCGTACTTCCGATGGCAAATACAATCACAAAAAATATTCCAATCTTATATGCGCTCAAATATGCCATCAGCTTTTTCATCGTGCCTTTAAAATCTTTTGCCTTTTCATTGGACATTCTCGGTCCATGTCCTCTACCTCTTGACATATGATTCCACCTCCTTAAGATCTTCTTCTAATTCATTCTCTGATAATTGTGAAGATGCGATCTGATAATATGCTCACAGTTCTTAAGCAGTTCTTTATGTGTACCTTTTCCGACGATCTGACCATCATCTAACACAATGATCTGATTCTGCATGGAGAATCGTACTGATTCTCGTGCGACGATCATAACCGTACTTTTCTGATGTTTCTCTTTCAGCTTTGCACGAAGTGTTGCATCTGTCTTATAATCCAGTGCTGAAAAACTGTCATCAAATATATATATATCTGGATGTTTTGCTATCGCTCTTGCAATCGAAAGTCTCTGTTTCTGACCTCCGGATACATTCGATCCTCCCTGGGAAATGGTACTCTTATACTTTTTCTTCTTCTGCTCAATAAATTCAGTTGCCTGTGCGATCGTTGCTGCCTCTGTCATCTCGGCTTCACTTCCCTCCGGATTACCATATAAGATATTTGAGGCAATATCGCCTGAGAATAATACAGCTTTCTGCGGTACATATCCCAGTTTCTCCCGGAGTTCGTGTTGTGATACATTTCTGATATCTTTTCCGTCAATCGTAATCTTACCGTCTGTAACATCATAGAATCTCGGAATCAGATTCACCAGCGTAGACTTACCACACCCGGTACTTCCGATAAATGCCGTCGTCTTTCCAGGCTCTGCGGTAAAGGAAATGTCATGCAGGACATCTTCTTCTGCCCCCGGATAACGGAACGATACATGGTCGAATACAACCTTTCCTTTTCCTTCTTCCGGAATGTGTGACGGGTTCCCCCGGATCATGGATCATAGTTTCACTTGTCAGTACTTCGTCTACACGGCCTGCAGATACAGCTGCTCTTGGCAGCATAACCGAGATCATACAGATCATTAAGAATGCCATGATAATCTGCATCGTATACTGGATAAATGCCATCATATCACCAACCTGCATTGCTCCGTCATTGATGCTGTGACCACCCACCCATACGATCAGGACCGCAATACTGTTCATAACGAACATCATAAGCGGCATCATAAATGTCATTGCGCGGTTTACAAATAAGTTCGTCTTTGTCAGTGCTTTATTTGCATCATCAAAACGTTCTTCCTCGTACTTCTGTGTACCAAATGCACGGATAACCGAAAGTCCTGTCAGGATTTCACGGCTGACAAGATTCAGTTTGTCAACCTGATTCTGGATCAGCTTAAACTTCGGCATTACCACCAGGAATAAGAATCCTACGATAACTATAATAACAGCAACCGCAAGTCCGATGATCCACGACATGCCGACATTCGTATGAAAGACTTTCCAGATTCCTCCGATTGCCATAATCGGTGCATACAGAACCATCCGAAGGATCATAACAATTAATAACTGGATCTGCTGAATGTCATTCGTGCTTCTTGTAATCAGTGATGCCGTAGAGAATTTATCAAATTCTGCATTGGAGAAACCAACCACTTTACGGAATACATTTTCACGAAGTCTGCATCCGACACCGGCACCGACACGTGATGCCAGTAGTCCGACCAGTATACTTGCTGCCATTCCAAGGAATGCAAGTGCCAGCATCTTGGCTCCTGTATGCAAAATATAGGTAGTTTCAATCTGATCTGTATCAATTCCCACGTGGGTGTAAGCGTCTTTAATGTACCCTGCTGCTGCCTGGGCAATCATTGAATCCTGCATGGAATCCATCTGCTGATCCATCTGTCCGATCAGCGCATTCCTGCCTTCAGCTCCCATAAACTCCAACATATCATAGATATCCATCTTATCAACATTCGGAATTCCAGACATCTGTGTACGCATCTGCTCTTCGATCTTCTGTGTCATATCACTGCCGGAATCAAATCCTGCTGCCATGAGCATTGGCTTTCCAAGAATCTCTGAAAGCCTGTCCATTTTCTTTTCATCTTCTTTTACAGAAGCTTTTAATTCCATTACAGTACCATTATAGTCGTATTTTTCCACCGACTCTGTATACGCATTTTTTACAGTTTTCTGTCTGTCCGACGGAACCAGCAGTAACAGATGGTTCAGATCTTTTTTGGAAATTGTATCAGGTACAGTCTCATCAATACCGCCCTGCTGGATACCTACATTCACAATATCCGATGTGTAAGTCGGCAAAGACAGATCACAATAAGCCTGGACAACCAGTATGCAGATAATTGCGGCCACAGCAGCTGCATATGGTTTCAGAAACTTAAATAATTTTCCCATTTTCTTATGTCTTTCCTTTCTGCATTCATATTTATATACAACGGATCTGTCCTGTCAGTTCCGTCTGTATATTCTATTACTAAAAACTCCCACGTGCCGATGGACATGTCTTTTCTATGATCGTATCCATATCCACACCTTTGAAATCCTTTGAGTTCAACAGATTTTTTTTCATTTCTGCCAGAAGCCGCTTCATCAGAAGTATCTCTTCTCTTGATATTCCCTGATAAACTATTTCTTCCATCTCACGAATTACTCTTTGAATTCCTTCTATACATTCTTCTCCTTTTGGCGCAAGATGAATTTTTACCACTCTTTGATCCTTTTCATCCTGTCTTCGTGTCACATATCCTTTTTCTTCCATCTTCCGTAACGCAACAGTCATGGATGGTGGTGTAATGCCGACACGTTCTGCCAGTTGTTTCTGCGACTGTTCACCCCAATGTTTCAACGAAAACAAGACTCCCGCCTGACTTGGTTTCAAGTCCATTTTTTCCATACGCTTCATTGACTGATATTGCATAAATTTCATTAATTGAAATACAGAAAAAAATGTTGACGTTTCCATATCTTTTTTCCAAATCCTCTACCTCCTTTTATTAATTAGAATTCTAACGATTATATTAGTCATTTCCACCAATATTGTCAATGTTTTTATATTTTTTTTTATATTTTTATTGTTTGTTTTATATTTTATTTATTTAGAATACTAACTAATATACAGTCAAAAAAATCCCCGGAAGTCCACACTTTTGCGCAGATTTCCGGAGAGTTTTCACACTCACACAGCTTATATCTTCAAAATCTGATTCTGATCTGTCGTTTAATTTTCCCCAAGGTATTCCAAAAAATTCGTCTTCCGGAAGCGGACTTGGAATAATAATACTCCTGTATACAATCACAATCGTTTTCCCTCAGGAATACAATCTGTTCTTCCGTCTCTGCTCCTTCTGCCACCAGCTGCATCCCCAGTTCATGAGCCATCGCAATGATAGATTTTAAGATGCTTCTCGACTTCGGATTTGTCTCAATCTGACGTACCAGACTCATATCGATCTTTAAAATATCAAAATTATAGTCCTGAAGTACACCATAAGAAGAATATCCGCTTCCGAAATCATCCAGCAGTGTCACCGCACCTTTTTTCTGCAATGATTCCAGGATATTATTGCGGTTCTGCTTCATCGCCTCAAACGATGTCTCTGTAATCTCAAATCTTGATTTGATTCCAAGCTTCTGAGACGACTCTACATTTTCCTCGATCCATTTCATCATCTTTTCATCATAAAAATCCATCCATGACAAATTGATTGATATCGGAATATTTTTCTTACCGTCTTCGCATCGCTTCCGCATGAATTCAAATACTTTTTTTGTCACATAAAAATCCAGTTCTGAGATATGACCACTCTCTTCTAATGCCGGAATAAATATGGCAGGTGATACGAACCCTCTCTTTGGATGCACCCAGCGGATCAGGGCTTCTGCAGACCGAATCTCTCCGGTCTTCGCATCTACAACCGGCTGATAATATACTTTGAACTGTTCCTGTGCCAGTCCGTTTCTGAGTTCTCCTGCAAGTTCCGCACGATCGATGTAATATGATTTCATCGATGCATCATAGATATTATATGGTTTTACATATTCATCTGTAATATATTTTTTTGCAAGCTTCGCACGGTCGATCATACCATTGATGCTCATTTCTTTATTTTCAACAAAGAAAATTCCGCAACCGCAGAAGATGTGCATCGTCTTTCCCTTCTTTGTGAAATTCCACTCGCAAAGTCCGGAAAGCGCATCAAAATCCAGATTCTTTTTCTCTACCAGACAGGTGAACTGATCAGCCTCCACTCTCGCCACTACGCATGGCTTCAGGCTGGATGATCGCAGATTCTTATAAATTGTGCGCAGTACATTATCACCAGTATCAATTCCAAAAAGCTCATTTACTGCTTTGAAATTGCGGACGTTAAAGTACAACACTGCATAATCGGTCCTGTCGGCACAGTGCCGGAATATGTTTTCCGAATTATGGATGAATCCCCGTCTGTTGTACCCGCCGGTCAGCATATCTGTACCGGAAAGTTCTGTGATATCTTCTGTCACAGCCAGAATGATCCCCAGTTCTTTGAACAGATACATGAAATTAAACTCTTTCAGGCGTATCTCTCCATCCTCACTGATCTGATGGACTGTAAAGGAATAACGGCCATTTTGATTCAATTCACTGCATATCGTTTCTATGTCTGTATTTTTCTTCAGATGCTCTTTTTCCTGCTCCGGAACCATCGTACCCAGGATTTCCCGGCAATACGTATTATAATCGATCTTCATATGAAGATATCTGTATGCATTAAAATCCTCTGTCGATTCCATATTGATCAGATTTCTGCGGGCATCGATCAATGCAACCTTTTCAAAATTCTTTTGGTAAAGAAGCTGTGGGATTTTTTTCTGCCAGATAACTTTCGGTTATGTCCTGAAAATAAAGCACTCCTTCAATGTCATCTGTCATAGAGTTTCGGATCATCTCTATCGTAATGCGGAACATACGGATCTTCTCATCCTTGTCTCCCTGAGCAACTGTTTCAAACGAAACAATTGTTCTCCCGCCAGCAAATTCTTTCAATAGATTTTCCTGTACAAACAACTGGTTTGCTTTTGCTCTGTCTTCACAGCCTATCGCATACATCGATATTCTTCTGACGTAATCGTCTAGATTTTCTTTTTCACCCCTGATTCCAATGCTCTTAGTCTTTACTGCACAGGAGATACACTTTCCCTTACTTACATTTACCGTTACTGTTCCAAGTGAATCCGTCGTCTTTCTCATGACTTCATCCAATTGTTTCAGATAGTCATCATTAATATCCCTTACATACAACATCACGATCTGATTATCATCTTCGTATTCCTCACTGCATATCATTGTAAGTGATACCCACTTGAATTCATCCTTCACTTTCCGGCGGTAACGGATCATCTCTTTTCTGTTTCCTCCTGCGAACGCTTTTCTCAGACGTTTTATATTACAAAACTCAAGATATTCTTTTTTATCGTCTTCATAAATGCAATCCACGTCCGCAAAGCCGCGTAGTCTCCCTGAAAAGGATGTAAAACTGTCGAAATATTTTTCCTGATCGTCAGTCCATCTTTCAATATCAGATAACTGTCTGTTGTCAGGTTGACTTTCAATATTACATAATAGAAAGCTGACAGCATTCCCAATGTATCCTGAATATTTCCCATGGATTTATCATGCAGTGCAATCGTGTTCTGCACTCTTCTCAAAACAACAGCCGCATCAAATGGACGTGAGAAATAATCGTTTACACCAAGCTTATATGCGCGTCCGATATTATCATCAGAGGAATCTGCCGAGATACTGATAACCGGTATACGATCCAGCCATAGTCTTTCTTTCATAACCTGCAGCACTTCATATCCATTCATTACAGGCATATTCATATCCAATAACAGCAGGGATAATTCCATATGGTGTTCTGACATAATATAAACCGCCTGCTGTCCGTCCTCTGCCTGTATCAGATCATATTCGTCCTCAAGCATACTCACCAGAATCTCACGGTTCATTTCTGAATCATCGACGATTAATATCTTCTTCCTCTGTTCTTCCATACGTTTTACCCCCCCCCAAATATTTGTTCGTTTTTTTACTTCCCTCATCATAATCTATATTTTATCACTATAATCTGTCTGAATCCAGTACAATTGTAAATGGTCCGTCATTTACCAGGCTCACCTTCATATCCGCTCCAAACATTCCCCGTTCTACTACCGGTATCTGTTCTTTGCACTTACTGATAATATATTCGTAAAGTTCTTCTGCCATGTCCGGTTTCCCTGCTTCGACAAAACTTGGCCGGTTTCCCTTTTTGCAGTTCGCATATAAAGTAAACTGCGAGATCAGAAGGAGTTCCCCTCCCACCGCATCCAGTGAAAGATTCGTCTTTCCTTCTTCATCCTCAAAAATACGTAATCCAGTCATTTTCTTAACCATCTTATCAGCAATCTCTTTTGTATCCGAATCAGCCACACCTATCAGGACCATAAATCCTTTTCCTATCTGTCCGATTACTTTTCCATCCACTTTTACGCTGCTTTCTGTAACTCTCTGAATCACAAACCGCATTTTCTCTCCTCCTGTTACCCATTATTTTTTATCCGGAAGCTGTGCCAGTATAATTGCCAGAAACATCAGTATACACCCTAACGATTCTCTGAATGACAAACGTTCTCCAAGTATGATCCAGCCCGCAAGTACCGAAAAACAGGATTCCAGGCTTAAAATCAGCGATGCTACCGCCGGATTCACATTCTTCTGTCCAAGTATCTGCAATGTATATGCAACACCACAGGATAATACACCTGCATACAGAAGCGGCATCCATGCAGCCGCCACAGCTACAAGTCTTGGTGTCTCCAGCACAAACATAAATGGTAATGACAGAATTCCACTCACGAAAAACTGGATGCAGGACATCTTCACACCATCCACTTTCGGAGAAAAATGATCAATCACCAGAATATGCACAGAAAAAACAAGTGCACACAAAAATACCAGAATATCTCCCTTTCCAATAGAAAAAGACTCCGTAATACACAAAAAGTACAATCCGACAAGTGCCAGTAACACTGCCATCCATACCTTCCATTTGATTTTTTTATGAAGAAAAATTCCAAGAACCGGAACGATCACGATATAAAAAGCAGTAATAAATCCTGCTTTTCCCGCTGTGGTATACTGAATCCCAGCCTGTTGGAGACTGCCCGCTGTGAATAATAATACTCCGCATGCAATACCTCCTGTTATCAGATCTTTCCCTGATTTTTCTTTTTCCGAACAGTCCGTTTCAGTATCTTTATTCATTCTGTTCAAAAAACCAGATACACGGTAAAAGTGCCACCGCTCCTATCAGACAGCGGATTCCATTAAAAGAAAAAGGTCCCAGATAATCCATTCCTACACTCTGGGCAACAAATGCTGTTCCCCATATAAATGCTGTCAGTAACAGCATGCTCCCATTTTTCAGTTTCATTCTACTTTCCACCTATACTACACATTACGTATATAATTTTCTTTTTCCAACATCTTATCATACTATAACCTATAATACGACATATTTCGAGCATTTTCAAATTATATATTTTTTTCAGACAAATCTGACTTGACATTTCTGTCACTTCACCGGATACTAAAAACATAAAAAGTAAGTCCTCTTAACCGGACTTCATCAATGCAAGGAGGTTCTGTCATGTTATCAGAGCGATTATTAAAGCTTCCGGGATTCCTTTATCAGATTGGAAGTAATTATTATTATCTTGGAAAATGGATCTGTAAAAAATGTACTGATCAGGATGCCACAGACTGTGTCGCCATGTATCAGATGTGCCGGACCGGCGGTGAAGAACCTGAGACCCGCACTTATTTCCAGAAGATTCGCGCTTTCAGTGATTTTGCATTGGAAGTTCCTTATAATCCTGCAAAAATTGCGGATGATATGAACATGATCCTGGAAAGTCTTTCCGAAAAAGAAACTACCGGGCTTTTGGAACAGATTGCACATCTTGAAGAAGATGTAACAAAATACTAGATACAATTGGCATTAAACAGGTGTAACGACTTCCATTTCTGTCCAAAAAAGATACAGCAGTATAGAACAATTCTATACTGCTGTATCCATATACCGGACGTTCAATATAGTTATTACATTAAATTGCTACTTTTCCGGTTGTTTCTTCATTGATCACGTAATAAGCTGCTGCTTCTTCCGGTTTCAAATATACATTCAGCGTTTTGATCTCATCTACATTTTTCCCCAAAGTTTTCCATGCTTCGTGTACTTTCTGTGTAATCTCCTCTGTGCTGATTTCTTTTCCCATATACTGAAGATAAAAGCTTGTCTTTGCCTCTTTCTTCACATCTTCTGCTTCTTTCAATACGCCTGCTCTTGTCTCGATTGCCTTTGTTGTATCTTTTGCAGTTGTGATTGCTGCAGGTCTTGAATTGTTTCTTCTATTTTTTTCATATTGATAACCTCCTCAATCTACAAATAGAACATTACGTTTTCTATTATATCGGATTTACAGAAAATGTCAAAAGATATCCCCCATTATTCCGTTCCCCGTCCATACTGATTGATGGTCAGGTCTTTTACCACTTCTCCGGCAAGGATCAGGCCTGCTACGGATGGAACGAATGCAATACTTCCCGGAATATCTCTTCTCTGGGTACATTTTCTTGCTGTCCCCGGTGGGCATACACAATGCTGTCTGCAGCTGATGCTCATATCTTCTAATGGACGTACCGGTTTTTCTTCCGAATATACAACTTTTAGTTTTTTTATCCCACGTGCTTTTAATTCCCTCCGCATAACTTTTGCAAGCGGACACATCTTTGTCTTATAGATATCTGCCACCTGAAATGCAGATGCGTCCAGTTTATTGCCGGCTCCCATACAACTGATAACAGGAACATCTGCGGCCTTCGCACGCATTATGATCTCAATCTTTGCAGTTACCGTATCTACCGCATCTACCACATAAGAATATTCTTCAAACGGAAATTCATGTGCATTCTCCGGAAGATAAAAACATTTTCTTATCTCTACATCTGCATCCGGGTTAATTTCCAGAATTCGGTCTTTCATCACATCTACTTTATACTTCCCTACGGTCTTTCTGGTCGCAATAATCTGACGGTTGATATTCGTCAGACACACTTTATCGTCATCCACCAGGACAAATGATCCTACTCCGCTTCTCGCAAGTGCTTCTACCACGTATCCGCCTACTCCGCCGATCCCAAAGACCGCTACCTTTGCATCTGCAAGTCTGTCCATATTGTCAGCCCCTAACAGAAGCTGTGTTCTGGAAAACTGATTTAACATATTTGTTCCTCCACTCATATTTCATAATATTCCCTATTATAATAGTAGGATATCTGACAAGTCAACCATATCTTTCATCTCCGCTGTTCCGTTTTTTCATGTATTCTTCCGGCCACAGTCTCTTTGGATGCACATATCTTATCGGCGAGGCATACCAGCCATGCCTCCTTACACATCGGAGGTACGACATTCAACGGAAACATATGACGTAATATGATATTCTCCTCCCGTATGGTCAGTTTAAAATCTTTCCTGGCATTCTGCAGCGCTCTGCCGGCATGGATAAATCCATGAAATCTGTGCCCTGCATTCTTTTCATGCCAATCATATAGAAAATAATCATGCAGAAGCGCACCTCTGATCAGTTCTCTGCGGTTGACATTCCACGCCAAGCGATCCGCCAGTTCTACGCTTGTATATGCCACACTAATGCAATGCTTATATACCGAAATATCACTATGCTGCATGTATTTCTGCGTATACTTCATTCTTCCCTGCTCATCCAGTTCTTTTAATACATCTTTGATTTCCTTCAGGATTCTCTCTTCATCATTCATACAGCCTGCCTGTTTTATCCCTCGAAAACCTGTCGGATACTTTCATAGTGAAGAAATATCCCCTGATCCGCATATCTTTTGATTTCTTTGATATCTGCGATTGCAAATCCCGACACCTCTTCCTCCTGTGTCTTCACATCAGATTCATCAAAATCCAGAATAAATTTGTAGATATCCACAAAGTAATTGTTTTTTCTTCCGGATTTACTCTCTTATATGAAAATGCATAGCCTCCTTCTGCTTCCGTCACATCGACTCCTGTCTCTTCCTTGATTTCCCGAATCACTGCATCCAACGAATCTTCCCCGGCACGTACTCCGCCTCCCGGCACTTCCCACCATCCGGCTGCCCATTCTTTATCCATTCTTCTTCTGGTAATCAGATATTTCCCATCCGGGCGCATCAGCACACCAAGAACAGTCAGGTGAAATTCTCCCGGTTTCATATTCCAGTCATTATGTTTCATTGTAGCTCCTGTACGCTCTTTATTTTCATCATAAATATCCCATAATTCCATACTCTTTATCTCCTTTTACATCAAAAGTGGAGAATCATTCTGACTGACTCCCCACTTTTTCTTCTTAATATTCCCCGTTTACAATCATCTTCTCAAATTCTTTCTTAATAAAATCGCACGTCGGTTTTGTCCACTGCGTTCCCTCCAGTCCCTTTTCGGATTTAATAAGCTGCAACGAGAACAACAATGCCTCCAAAATCTCTTTATGCTCCAGATTCTGAAGATTAGCGGCCACATAGTCTTTTGCTTCTTTTGGCTGTATTCCCGCCTTTTTACTCAACATCCTGCTGAACTGTTCAAATGTTATGATTTTCTTTCCATATTCCCAGAAATGATTCTCGTACTTTTTATATTTCTGTACATATTCCTGAATGATCTCCAATGATTCGGAATCCAGTGTGTATCCATATTTTTTAGCAATCGCTTCCAGTTCTTTCCACCACGAAACATCTACAGCAGAATAATCCATGCTGATTCGGAAACAGCCGCCTGTACTGTTGATTGCTTTTTGAAATTCATCTTCCCAGGTCGGACATACCAGCATCTTCTCGCCATTCACGATCCCACCCTGTATTATTTTTTCTTTCATCCTCATGTCCTCCTTACGGTAAAGCTTTCGTATCTTCAGATCAAATCAGTATGAATATTATACCATTATCTTGTTATGATTGCAAAGCCGATATTACACCTTCGTCACACCAGCCAGGATCATCTCCAGACATGGAATTTTCTTATAATGCTTCTAATGCTTTATTAGATCCCACCAGGATCAGAACCATATCTTCACGCAATACTTCTGAAGGATCCGGATTCACTTCTACGTGCGCCCCACTTTTAATTCCCACGACATTCACTTCATAATTCCGGCGCACATCCAGTTCTTGCAACGTTTTTCCACTCCATTTTACGGGCATCGGTGTCTCAACTATACTATAATCCGGTGATAAAGCGATCCAATCTGTGAAGCTGGCAGACATAAGATTCTTTGCCATCCGGATTCCCATTTCTTTTTCCGGGAAAATAATGGAGTCTGCACCGATTTTTTTCAATACGGTTGCATGACGCTCATTTTTTGCTTTTGCAATCACATTCGGTACACCAATTTCTTTACACACCAGCGTTGCCATAATACTTGCTTCCAGACTTTCTGCTTCTGCGATCACAACGCCATCCAGATTCCTCGTGCCGAGAGATCTGACAAAATCCGGATCACCGATATCTGCCTGCATCGCATACGATACCGAGTCGGCGATTCCTTTTACGCGCTCCATATCTTTATCTACTGCTACGACCTCGCATCCGAGTTTTTGTAATTCTAACGCAATACTTTCCCCAAAACTGCCCAGACCAAATACTGCAAATTGTTTCTTCATAGTTACTCCTCCTCATTAACCAATCATAATCTTTTCCGTCGGAAGTGTCCGCATCTTTTCCTGCAAATTTACCTTTCCGGCAAATAATAACGCAATGGTCATCGGTCCGACTCGTCCTGCATACATCAGTATCATCAACACGATCTTGCTTCCTACCCTCAGATGAGTTGTCAGATCTTGTGTCAGGCCAACTGTTGCCATCGCAGATGCGGTCTCATACATAATTTTCTGAAGCGAGATTGTATCCGGCTCTATCACAGCAATAACCGTGGTTCCTGTTACATATATGCCCAATGCCAGCATAAATGTCACGAACGCTACTCGTAAGCTATCTTCAGCCACTTTTCTCTGGAAGCATTCAATATCATGACCTCCCCTGAGCATCGTGTGAAAAGCGAGAAATAAAAGCGCAAATGTCGTTGTCTTCAGACCACCCGCAGTTCCTCCAGGAGATCCTCCGATAAACATTAAAATAATATTCAGGAATCCGGTCTCTTCATGCATTCCCGACTGCTGAAATGTACTAAATCCGGCCGTTCTGGTCGTCACAGCCTGAAATGCCGAAGCCATTATCTTCTGTCCGGTATTCAGATTCCCAATCGTTTCCGGATTCCGGTACTCCAGTACAAAATTTCAAAAGTGTCCCTGCTATCAGCAGGATCAATGTCGTAACAATTGCTATCTTTGAATGTAACTTAAGTCTGGTAAAACACCATTTCTTCGGAATTTCACGATGCCAGATCTTCTTTCCGTTATCAATCACGTCATACCACACCGTAAATCCAATTCCGCCAAGAATGATCAGCATCATCGTTGTAATGTTGATCAATGGATTGGTTACGTATCTTGCCAGGCTGTCCTCTCCGAGAATATCAATTCCCGCATTGCAAAATGCAGAAACCGAGTGAAAAACTCCATACCAAATTCCTTTTACAAGTCCATAATCCGACTGAATTGTATTGCATAAAAAGCGGCGCCGATGCCTTCTACCACTAATGTTCTAACATAGTAATGCTTTTTTGACAAATGCGCAAATTTTCTGTACGTCTTAATTCTCACCTGTCTGTTAATATTCTGTTTCGGTGTATCTGATTCGGGTATAGCCGTATTC
>ENA-OQDL01000921-OQDL01000921.1-human-gut-metagenome-genome-assembly--contig:-NODE-921-length-16535-cov-4.234824_pt1 | contig 16535 bp, 8 predicted proteins | sample MGYA00242782_ERZ504609 | MGnify/ENA primary metagenome ERZ504609 (study PRJEB26092, sample SAMD00036320) | human gut metagenome | host: Homo sapiens | study: EMG produced TPA metagenomics assembly of... | reverse complement strand
CCCTTATTTTAGGATTGTCAATAGTCCTATGCATACCGGTTGCCTATTCGCATGCAAAGTCAAGTAACATAGTGAAAAATGAATCGGTTCAATCGATCCTGCAAGGACGTACCATCAAAGGTCAAATTATTGATGAGAACAATGAACCTTTAATCGGGGTATCCGTCATAATCAAAGGTGCAAGCACCATAGGAACCATCACGGATTTTGACGGGAATTATGCACTGGAAGTTCCTGCCGGAAAAAATGTTCTCGAAATATCCTATATAGGATATAAAACCCAGGAAATAACCATTGGCAAAAACACACAATTGAATATCAAAATGCAGCCTGATACCCAGACATTGGATGAAGTGGTGGTGATAGGATACGGTACTGTAAAAAAAAGAGATTTGACTGGAGCTGTTGCTTCCGTAAAAAGTGAGGATATTGTCCGAATGCCAACCAGCAATGTACTAGAAGCTATTCAAGGACAGGTGGCAGGTTTGGATATCACTCGCAGTAGCGGAGAAGCCGGTTCCGGAGTGAACATGACCCTACGTGGCACACGCTCCATCAATGGTGACAATAGCCCGTTATTCATCATTGACGGAATGGAAGGCTCTTACGATGAATTGAATCCGAATGATATCGCTTCTATTGAAGTACTGAAAGATGCCTCCTCTACAGCTGTTTATGGTGCTGCCGGAGCAAATGGAGTTATCATCATCACCACCAAAACTCCTAAAAAAGATAAATTCTCCATTGATCTGGATGCCTACTATGGTTGGAATGTCATCTCCAGCTTCCCCGAAGTAAATCGTGGAGAGGATTACATTAATTTCCGCAGAGAAGCACAAAGAACGGTAGGTGCCTGGAACAGCCCGGCCGATGACGGGAATCTTTTTCCCAGCTATATGCAAAAATATATAGACAACAATCAATGGGTGGACTGGTTTGATTTAGCTTCACAAACCGGTATCACCAATAGCTACAATCTAAGCACATCTTATTCTAATGACCGGGTCACCTCTTATTTTTCTTTAGGATATTACAATTTGGAAGGATTATTGAAAGGAGACGAACTGGAACGCTACTCGGCACGTGCCAAAATAGATTTTAAAGCCAATGAAATGGTAAAATACGGACTAAACCTATATGCCATGTATTCTGAAAATTGACAAGCGTTACAGCCGTATATGGAACCGTATTCTCTGTATGCCGCCATTGGGTACTCCTTATGATGAAGACGGCAATCTGGTAGACTACCCGTTGGGAGACGGCAACATGAATCCGCTGGCCGATATGGGAGAAGACCAATATGTAAATAATGTAAAGACATTGAGCGTAGCCCCACAGATTTATGTAGAATTGACCCCGTTAAAGGGACTTTCATTCAAGAGTCTGCTTGGCGGATATTTCCGGAATATGAAAGAAAGTAAGTATACCGGCACAAAATCATATCAGGGACTGGAAAGCGGGCTAGTGCAAGCCACTATCCCCAACACCTTCACTTATAATTATAAATGGCAGAATATCCTGACATATAACTTCAAAATAAAAGAGGATCATGATTTCACAATAACCGGAGTCACTGAATGGTCAAAAGACCAAAAATGAAAAACGCGACCGCCACTGCCAACAAATTTGATACGGATTCTTATCTATACCATAATTTAGGTGCTGCAACCGGTACACCCACAGTTTCTTCTTCTTATGTAGGTAGCCAAAAAAATTGTCCTATGTCGCCCGTATCAACTATAGCTATAAAGGACGTTACCTATTGACATTAAGCAGCCGCTGGGACGGTTCATCCATCTTGGCAGATGGAAACAAGTGGGATATGTTCCCCGCAGGAGCTATTGCCTGGCGCATCAGTGATGAACCCTTCATGCAGAATGTAAAAGCTGTTTCCAATCTGAAATTACGCGCCAGTTACGGTGTCACCGGTAATGCCGGTGCTTCAGAATACGCCACATTAGATTACAGCCGCACAGGCATTATCGGATTTCAAGATGTAGGAGTCCCTTATAGCGGTTATTCCCAATCCATCGCCAACAAGAGTCTGGGATGGGAAAAATCTTATATGACAGATCTGGGATTCGACTTGGGATTATTCAGTGACAGACTGAACGTGGCGTTCGACTGGTATCGGACAGACACCAAAGATATTTTATTCGAGAAAAACCTGCCCTATGCAACGGGAGGTTACGGCTCCTCTCCTTTCAAAATATGGTCTAATGTAGGCGAAACACGCAATACAGGTGTGGAATTAAGCATTACCAGCCGTAACTTTGTCGGACCTGAATTCCAATGGAGCACCACACTGGCATTCTCAACCAACAAAGAAGAAGTGATAAAACAACCAGCGAAGGCCCGCTTCAGTTCGGAGACTACTACCTAATTCCCGGTGAGGCAATCAAGACTTATTACGGATACAAGTATGCCGGAATATGGGGTACAGCCGAAGCAGAAGAAGCAGCCAAATACAGTCAGAAACCCGGACAAGTCCATATTGCAGAAAATGGTACTCCCGATTACAAGCTGAATGCGGATGACTATTATGTTCTAGGAAGCGCCACACCGAAATGGTCGGGCAGTTTACTTAATAATTTTAATTATAAGAATTTCGACCTGAGCATTTTGTTGATTGCCCGGTGGGACTGGACAATCCCTTACGGTCTGACCGGATGGTATCGTACAGACGGTCTGACGCCTTCACCTACCGTATGTGACTACTGGACTCCTGAAAATCAAAGTGCCCGCTATCCCCGTCCGGATGCAAGTATTACAAACGGACAGGACCCGTATCAACAATGGGCTAACTATTTTGACGGTTCTTATCTGAAAGTAAAAACCATTTCACTGGGCTACACATTCCCCAAGAAATGGTTGAATGCTGTAAAAATTGACAGAATGCGTGTATACTTTACTGCAAACAATCCGTTTATTTTTACAAAATGTGACTATTTGAAAAACTACGACCCCGAAAAGGGAGGAAATGATGACGACGCACCGTTGTCTAAACAATACGTATTTGGCGTTAATATCTCATTCTAAAAACTTATACAGATGAAAAAACATAAATTACTCTCTATATCAGCCGTAATCATGATGTTGTCTGCCTACGGTTGCAGCCTGGATGAATTTAATCCCTCCGGCATCTCCACAGAACAAGAATGGTCTACCCCGGCAGGCTATGAAAAGAAAGTGAACGACTGTTACTTTGACCTGGTCCGCATAGTTTATGGTCAGGCAGAAGACACCTATCTAATGGTTGCAGAAGGTGGAACAGACATTTGGCAAGATACGAATCCCGATGGTACCAACGGTAACTGGAGCAAACTACTCCGTTATGAAGATTACGGTGCTTCCAACGGTATGTTGAATGAAGGATATGCGGGTTTCTATGGTATATTGAGTGCATGTAATGCAGCTGTCCATTATGCCGACAAAGTGGAAGGTCTAAGCGAAACAAGAATCAACGAGTTGGTCAGCGAAGCAAGGTTTATCCGTGCCCATGCCTTATATAATATTGTAGAGCAATGGGGAGGCAAATACCTGCCATTGGAGCCTATGAACAGTCCTATTTCCGTTCTTCCTTGCAGTTCGGTTAATGATTTTTATAAAGTAATTCTGGAAGATCTGGAATTCGCCATGAAAAATCTTCCTATCACACAGGAAGTAAAAGGACACGTGACACGTGCAGCCGCTTATCATTTATATGCCAAAGCCTGCCTCACTTTCTCCACCTATACAGACGGTCTGGGTAATACCACCGCCCTGACGGACAGCGAAAGCAAAACCTATTTGGAAAAAGCAAAGGCGGCGGCAGATTACCTGATTCAGAACGCCGGTTCGTTGGGAGTCAAGCTTTATGATGATATAGAAGCTGTTTTTGATGAGAACAACAATAAAAACAACGAAGAAGCACTTTTCATTGTCTGCCACTCTACCATTACGGCTTATAATCCTCGTGGAAACTATTTCAACCGTGTATGGAAACACTCCGAAGCATACAATAACAATACCTCAGGCATCTATCTTTCGGGCATGACACCCAGTTACGCTACGAACATCAACGGATACGAAGTTCCCAAACTGGCAAAAGGTAACTGCTATATGGAACCCAGCAAGTATATGCTTGATTTATATGGAGAGAAAGACGGCCGCTATAAAGCCTTCTTCAAAGACACTTATTATGTGAATAACGCTACGAACAGTACCAAGAACGGATATACGTGGAACGAGGCCGATGCACAAAGATACGGTCTATCCACCAGCAGGGTCGGCAATTCTGCCTATGATATCACTTTAGGAGATACGGCTGTCTATTTATCTCGTAAGACCTATACACAAGCCGAAAGAAACGCTTGCCGCTATGCCATTTTCAACTTGGAAGACAACTATGCCGACACAAAAAGTCCTCTGAAGTTTTTCCCAAGTCTGAAGAAAGCAGATTGTCCTAGCCTATATGCCGGTTCAAATGCCTCCAAACCTTATTCCTCAGCAGACTGTATTGTCTACCGTTTAGGAGAAACCTACCTGATATCAGCCGAAATTGACTGGAGATTAGGCAACAACCAAAGTGCTGCCGAAAGACTGAACACACTTCGGAACCGTGCCTGTAAAGGACATGACCATAGTATGGATATCACAGCTTCGGAAGTTACCCAGGATTTCTTGCTGGACGAGTATGCACGCGAAATGATTGGTGAATGGAACCGCTGGATGACCTTGAAGAGATTCCGTGCTTTCGAAAGCCGTATCACAAAAGCTAATCCGCAAATCACAAAATTCGATAAGAACATTCACTATTTGCGCCCCATTCCCACAGCCGAATTATTGTTGATTGATAACGCTAATGAATATCAGAATCCGGGATATTAACCGGTATGACAAATATAAAAAATAAAAAGACAGCTTGGATAGAATTCACTATCCAAGCTGCTTTTTTAAGAGAGATACTTCACTCACTGAACCATCCCCCTTCTGACCTTAAATTATTCACAAAAGGGCTACCGCAAATAAGTAAACAATAATTATCAGCCCTCTTTCTTTTTGAACGAACCTATGTTACTTAAAATTCAAATATTGCCGGTTTCCTGATACTCCATGCTGCTTTGCAGGACAGAAACGGAAGGAGAACGACATACGTTCAGCCGGAATCAAATAAGGCTGATGAGGATAAGCCCCCCAACTGGTATCACCACCCACTCCCATCTGTTTCAGGTCAATGTTCCATGTCACCATATCCTTGAACTGGATATCAGATAAATGACGCTGCGATTTACGAAGGCCCGGCTCATCTAAATCTTCTGTAGGGAACAGATAAGCACTGGTGCTGACATAAGGCTGTCCGACAACCATCAATCCCTGTCCGGCGGTATCTGTCAGGCTCATCCAACGGACTTCAGTCTTATTACCGTTTTCCTGCGGACGGTCATACGGGAAATACTGATCGGCCACACTTCCCTTGTACAGACCTACATAAGAAGAAGTATTCCGGTCTATATAATTCTCATGAGGACCACGTCCCAGCCATTCCATCTGACTAAACTGCTTGTTCAGTGTAATACTAACCCCCATCCGGGGCAATAAAGGCAATGTATCGTTACCCGGAATGAAAGTACAGTTCACATCCAAATACCCTTTTCCCGAAAAATGATAGGCAACGATAAAATCAGACTCTCCTACAGGCAACTTATAATGAGAAACAACCTCATAGGCTTCTTTACCCAACGCCTTTTGTTTCATGGACAACAGTTTTGCCTGACGCCCCGCATCACGCCACGGACGCAAGGTTTTATTCATGCCATTTCCCATATCATTATCCGTCACAGGACGCCAGAAATTAGGACGTAAAGCTTCTTTTATCAGTTCCGTACTTCCCTCTTTATAAGAAGTCAAAGCACCGGTTTCCTTATCAAAACCTACGCTCAGATTACCGGCTGTAAGTGTCAACAACGAAGCCGCATCATCTGCTATCACCGGTGAAGACTGAACCTCAGCAACAAACGGCTGATAAAATGGAAGACTCACCTGGGCATCAGCCAGTTTTGTTCCGGCTTTTAGCAGACCATCCTCATTTTTCAAACTGGCATAGAAATTCAAGAAATACTCCACACCGGGTTTTACCTGTATGGCTGGAAAAGAAGTCTTGAACTTACCCGTCTGCCGAGGAGCCAGGGATACATTATCAATAGTTCCGGTAGCCAGAAGTTCACCATTCCCCTCCAGCTTCCAAGTAAAATTAAAATCACTTAAATCCGTAAAGAAGTACTTGTTACGTAACTCTACCCATCCCTCATGATAATCCAATAAAGAGAATGCTATATTTTGATATACTTTTTTCACTTCATGGATATGCGGCTTCAAGGTACGGTCGGCGGCAATCAGACCGTTCATACAGAAATTGGCAGAACTTGGAGTACCTTTCGGAGCCAGGTCACCTCCGTATGCCCAATAGAATTTTCCATCCGGCGTCTTTGCATACAAGCCCTGATCTACCCAGTCCCAGATATGTCCGCCCTGTAAAGAGGGATATTTCTCTATCACATCCCAATAATCCTGAAGATTTCCTTCACTGTTGCCCATAGCATGGGCATATTCACATAGAATCAGCGGTTTGGTCGGAAGATAGAGAGAATGATTGATCAATACATCTATCTTTTTATACATTGGACAGAAAATATCGGTATAAGGTCCCTTTATTCCGTCTTCCGAATGCACGGGACGCTGTGAACGGTCATTGGCATGTACCCATTTATAGGTAGCCGCGAAGTTACATCCCTCACCGGTTTCATTACCCAATGACCAGATAATGACACAAGGATGGTTTTTGTCACGCTCGAACATACGTTCCGTGCGGTCTATGAAAGCTTTCTCCCATTCGGGCTGGTTAGCTAGGCATTGATCGGGCTTATATCCCATGCCATGGCTCTCGATATTGGCCTCATCAACCACATACATACCATAAATATCACATAATTCATACCAGCGGGGATCGTTGGGATAATGAGAGGTTCGTACACTGTTGATATTATTCTCTTTCATCAATTGAATATCACGCAGCATGGATGCCTCATCTACCACATGACCGTTATAAGGATCGTGTTCGTGTCGGTTTACTCCTTTTATATAGACCGGCTTGCCATTTACCAGCAGTTGAGCATGTTTGATTTCGGATTTACGGAAACCTATGTATTGGGAAATATATTGTTCCGGTTTGCCATTTACACGCAAAGCAATCAGCAATCTATACAGATTCGGTTTCTCCGCACTCCATAACAAAGGTTCTCTCACTTCCTTTTTAAAATGAAGTTCCCGATCGGCAGCATTCCAACGCTTACGCTCATTGTAGATACTTTTGCCTGCTTTGTCCAACAGGCTTACTTCCACTTCAGCCCCTTTTATTTTACCTTCTCCTGCTTTGCCCAACTCTACAAAAAGATGAAAGTCAGCATTCTTGTATTCCCCGTCAAGATCGGTCACCACTTCATAGTCGCGCACATGAGTTTCAGACCGGGCATACACATAGACATCACGCTGTATGCCGGCAAAACGCCAGTAATCCTGATCTTCCAGATAGTATCCGTCACTGAACTTGAAAACCTGTACGGCTATTTCATTCTCCCCTTGTTTTACATACGGCGTAATATCAAACTCCGAAGGTGTTTTGGAATCCTGAGAGTAACCTACTTTTTCACCATTCACCCACACATAAAAAGCAGAAGCCACTCCTCCGAAATAAAGAATAATCTGGCGTTTATTCCAATGAGCAGGAATAGTAAAAGTACGTCTATAAGAGCCAACCGGGCTGTTTTCCACTGCAATCAATGGTGGATTCTTCTTTATACCATACCCACTGCCTACATAAAAAGGATAGCCGAACCCTTGAAGCTCCCAATTGGAAGGAACTTTAATATCATCCCAACCTGAAACATCATATCCTTTTTTGGAAGAAGTCCATCGGTCGTTCATCCGAACGGGGTACAAAATGAAATTTCCATGTTCCGTTCAAGGATTGGAAGTAAGGAGATTGTGATTTATCACCCTGCAATGCCAATTCTTTAGTGGGGTATCCCATAAAATTAGCCGCCGAAGGCAGACGATTGATATGAAGCACATTAAAATTTTCCCAATCATTATCCGAACGGGGGTATTTGTTTTTACGCACTTCTACATTGTCTGTGCTCGTTTCGTTAGCGCTCCTGTTTACCGGAGCACCGTCATATTGGGATTGTGCCATACCTGCCAACGACAAAGATATGGCAATCCCTGTCAATATAGAACGAATTTTCATCATAAATATATCTTTTAATAAATTCGGAGTATCCGCATACTGATTTTTACTTCCACTATCATTGATCCAACAACAATCGCAAAATCAAAGCAGAAGACCAACCAAAGTTGGGTGCATTCAACACTTCACCTGTCAGTGGATTGTAGTTTTCATGAATCGGTCCGTCGGTCATCAGTCCTTGAGCATGTGCCATGAACTTGCGAGTCAGCAAGTCGGCTTCCTCCACATATCCGTAGCGCTTCAATCCGGTTATACCAAAATATACCTGGTTAAACCAAACCGGACCACGCCAATAACCGAAAGTAGGACGCAATGCAGGATGACTTACATCAAGAGTACCTAGCGGCAGGTAAGAGTTGAAATGTTTTTCATCCATCATGATGTTCTTCACACTCTCGGCTTGTTCCGGGGTAGCAATACCTGCCCACAAAGGCAACCACCCCTCAGCCCCCATCACCTTGACAGGTGTACGGTCATTCAAACGAATATCATAAAAGAAACCACTCTCGCTGTCATACATTTTAGTCTGTACATACAGCTTGATTACCTCAGCCTCCTTAGCCAACTGTTCAGAAAGCTCCTGCTTTCCCAAGATAGAAGCCATTTCCGAAAGTGTCAGTTTATCTACATAAAGGAAGGAATTCAAACAAATATTCTCCTGATCCATCGACCAAGCTTTCTCCATCTCATTCTTTAGCATCCGGGTGTCATCAAAACGCACACCGTTATCCATGCCGCTCTCCCAAGCCGCCGCAATCAGTGTACCATCAGTAGAACCATATTCGCAAATGCCATTGTGATCGTGGTCACGCTCAGCATACCACCATTGATGGAACTTATACAATTTATCAAATATTTCGTCCAAGAACGCTTTGTCTCCTGTAACCTTATAGACATTCATGGCTCCCCATGATGCTACAGGAGGTTTGGAGTCGCGCCAATTGTTACGTGCCTTATTATAACCGATAAAATCAGGAACCATACCATTCTCTGCCTGATAATCGAACAAAGAAAGCATTTCACTCTTGGCCCCTTCGGGATTATAGTACACATTACCCGATGCAATTTGCCAAGCATCCCACGACCAACATCCACCGATGAATCCTGTATAGGAAGGGAAACTACAACCATGGAAGATATCACCGGCAGGAGTACGCCAATTGGAGTTCAACGTCATCAATGCTTTCACAGCAATGTTCCTGTAAGCGTTTTCTTTCATATAAGGACTGTCGGCAGACAGTATCCGTTGAAGCCCCTGATTCCAACGCTGCGCATTCTCGGCAAAACATTGATCAAAAGGTATGGATTTTATTGCAACATACTCCTTATCTGCCTCTTCGCCTTTCAAGGTCAGTGTCTGGCTGTATTCCGAAGTATAACTTTTGCCGGATTGCAGCAAATAGTCACTCTTCTCAACAACTTGCAAACTGTCGTTCCCCACAGTCATCACTTCATCGGCTGTATGGAAAAGCACGGTAGCCGTCACCTCGTCTACCGGCGGTTCGTTACGCAGTGTGATAATCTGGCGATTGGTTCCCCAACGGCGACCGTAGAACGGATAATGGAACCGAACGCCCTTATCCACCTTAGTGGCAGTAGTATTCTCTTCAAAAACACCGCCACTCCAAGTCAGCGACACATTCAAAGGTGTGTCACTAAGATTTGTAATAACAGAACGTACAAAAGCAGTGCGTGAAGTGGCAAAACACAACTCAGTAGTGAATTCCAACCGCGCATCTTTAAAATGTTGTACCAACTTTCCAGGTAGATACTTGGCTGTCTGCATATTACGGACCAAATCGTACTTTTCACCATTAACCACCAACGTAGGCTGTGCCAACGTTTGGGCAATCCATCCTCTTCCATGCATCGTCATAGGCCCGATGAAGGCACCCGCAAATGCCCTGCTTTGGTTTACTGGCAATGCATAGCCACTCCATGCACCCAGATCAGAGAACAAATTGAGATCCCCATCTACAGGTTGTTCCGGTACATTTTTCACATTCAACAAATTGGGAAAATCTTCCTGTGTCGTAAACAGGGACTTTTCCGGCTGTGTAGCGACCGGGGTACATGCCCCCAGCCAAAGAATGCTACACATTCCATATATAGGAAATAAATGTTTCATAAACGGTTCTTCCAAAATTATACAAACAAGATTACTTGCTATAGTTCGGATTCTGCTCCCAATCGGGATTCAACAGAAATTCACTATGAGGAATAGGAAACAACTGGTGCTTGGTATCTACATAATTCTCAACAAACGGTTTATTGTGAGCTTTCAGCGTTTCTTCTACAATACCCCAGCGAACCAAGTCATACCAGCGCGAACCTTCCAATGCCAGCTCGCAAGGACGTTCTTTGTCTTGCAGATGTTTCAAGACTTCGGCTTTACTCATGGTAAGCGGCAATGCCGGTACATTGACACGTGCACGAACCTTATTTATTATGTTAATGGCCTCTGTTGTTTCACCCTTGTCATTTAGACATTCTGCATAAAGCAACAATACATCGGCATAACGGATAACGGAAACATTAAAGAAACTATAGTCCCAATAATCACTCATACCCTCGGTATAAGTAACATATTTGTGCCAGAAGATTTCTCCTTCTTTGTGGTAATCCTTAAAGGATTTTCCATTCTTATAATAAAAGGGACGACACTCGGGATCGTCAAAAATAAGCGTATGAAGTGCACGGTCGCTAGACTTACCGTCTATAGTCTTATCAGCCAATAACGTCTGACACATCCAATCCGTAGGATAAGCTTCTTCATATGCATCCAGCCCAGCCATAGGTCCCAAATGAACAGTAAACAAGTTATATTCATACTGTCCGCCTGAACGGTCTCCGGTAAACTGAATCTCAAAAAGAGACTCTTTATTGTTCTTGTGCATACCGTCAAAATTATCAGCCCAATTCTCCATCAAGCCAAAAAGACTTCCTTCTTTATCAATGATTTTCTTGAACTCAACTTCGGCTTTACCCAATTCTTTGCGGAACATATAGAACTTACCCAAAAGGGCTGCTGCCGTATAACGCGTGACACGTCCTTTTTCACTTTCCTCATAACTTTCGGGAAGGTCGCTCTGTACTTCTTTCAGTTCAGTCTCAATCAGACTTACCAGTTCTCCCGGATTGGCTTGTGGCGGATAGAACTCTTCATCCGTACCTGCCAATGCCTCCTTATAAATAGGAACTCTCTCGCCAAAATTCACATACAAACGATAATAAAAGTAAGCACGCAAAAAACGGGCTTCGGCTATAGACTGCTTCTTCAAGGCATTGAGTGATTCCGAGTCACCAGGTACAGTGGGAATGTTGGTCAAACATTGATTGGCATAATTAATACCTTTATACAAATTAGTCCACTCCGTCTTGACTACGGAGTTAGTGGGTTCCACATTGAATGATGAAATATTCATCCAACTCGTCACATCATCTCTGTGGGTAATCTCATCACTTCTGTATCCGTCTATTACTATGTAGCGTTCAAACGGTATCGCCCAAGATGCATTCGGCTGCAACGCTCCGTATACACTAGTCAATCCTTTCATAATATCCCCTTCACTTTTCCAGAAAATACCAGGTGATAAAGCATTGGGATTAGAGTCTTCATCCAAGAAATCTGTGCAAGAGGAAAAAGACATTCCGCTCAGAAGAGCTGCATATAATAATATGTTTTTGAATTTCATAATCTTCGTATTAAATTTAATTAGAAACCGAATTTAAGACCCATCATAAAGTCACGACTCAAAGGAATGGCTGCATAGTCATATCCCATCTGTCCGACTGAAGAACCGGTTGAAGGATCATATCCTTTGTAGTTGGTAATAGTGAACAAACGGGTAGCGCCTACATAAATACGCAGGTTACTCAAGCCCATTTTCTTACAATATTTAACCGGCAGATTATAACCTATCTGCAAGTTATTCAGACGCAGATAGTCACCATTCTCCACAAAACGGGTGGAAGTACGAGAGTTCTTATTAGGGTCACCAGACACGGCACGTGGAATATCAGTATCAGGATTTTCAGGTGTCCAAGCATTCAAGGCATTCTTACCATAGTTGAACACATGGTCCATACGCTCCAACTGATATTTAGTATAGTTATAACGCTTAGCACCAAAGTCACCGTAGAAATTGGCTACCAAATCAAAGTCTTTATAAGCCAAGTTAATGTTGAATCCCAATGACACCTTCGGTGTACCACTACCCACTTTCACGCGGTCGTTTGTATCAAGCATACCATCTCCATTCTGATCTATGAAACGGATATCACCCGGCTTAGCCACAGGCTGCAGAGGCTGCCAGTTGCCGTTTTGATCCTTATAGCCATGAGCTGTGTTCCATTCGTCCACTTCTGCTTGATTTTGGAAGATTCCGGCAGTTTGATATACCCAGAATTCACCGATTTCACCACCTACATAAGTACGCAAAGCACCGTATTCATAGAGATAGTCAGGATTGGCCATAGATTTCAACACACTTTTATAATGAGATAAATTCAAATCCAAATCATACTTCAATCCTCCGGCTTTGCCATGATAAATGGCTTGCATTTCAAAACCGGTTGTGCGCAACTTACCATCGTTCACCAAGATAGAAGAATTATAGCCGGTAGCTAAACTGATGTTACGGCTAGAAAGCATATCCCTGGTGTTCTTAATATAAGCTTCCGCAGAAAGCTCCAGTTTATTGTTCCATAAACTAATGTCTACACCGATATTCTTATACACCGTCGTTTCCCACTTGATGTTACTGGATGGAAAAGCTGTAATGGCATATCCCATGGAAGTTTCACGACCATCAAAAGGATAGTTCAATGCATGGGTATTGTAGCTCAAAGTAGGAATATATCGATAAAGACCTATGTTCTGATTACCCAAAGCACCGTAGCTCAAACGGAGTTTAAACATGGAAACAGTTTCTTTCAAATTTTCCCAAAATGGTTCATTAGCAATGTTCCAGCCCAATGATACAGAAGGGAAGAACCCCCACTTGTTACCTTTAGCAAAACGTGAAGAGCCATCATAACGGAAAGAAGCCATAATCATATAACGCATCATGTAGTTGTAGTTCACACGGCCAAAGAGAGAACGGAGGGCACTGCGGGTCTTGGTACCACCTACAGAATAGTTACTTTTAGCATGTCCCATCAAGCTCATACTGTTATTCTCAAAATCAGAACCGGAAGCACTAAGGTCTTCATACTTATTTTCTTCCTGAGAAAGTCCCAATAAAAGAGAAAGATTGTGTATTTCAGCAATGGTCTTGTCATAATTAGCAGTCAATTCCAACAAATCGTTGGTTGTCTGCGAACGTGATTCAGATAAACTAGCCATCGTGTTTCGTTTGGCCGCCCCAATCTCATAGGTAGGTGTAAAAAGACGAGATTTGCTAAAGTACATATTACGGCTGGCATTGAATTTCACGATAAGCCCTTTAATCGGCTCGTACTGCAAATAGCCGGAAGCTGCGATATAATCGGTAGAGCTTGTATTATCAATCAATTTATTAAAAGCAACCTGATTACCGGCATCAGACATACCCATACCAGAGATGGCACCACCATAACCACCATCGTTGTTCTCATCATAAAGGAACGCTAACGGCTCCATATTCGTCACCTGATAAATGGAAGAGAAACCCGAATTGGATTCCAAATCGGCCGACCAACGGCTATAGCTTACAGATTCACCCATTTAAACTTACCACGGGTAACATCAGAGTTTAAACGGAAACCGAACTTTTCATCTCCGGTAGCAATAGTCACACCGTCCGTCTTACTATAGAAAGCAGAAAGAGACACATTGGAATTAGCACTACCTGCCGTATAACCAATGTTATATTTTTGTGTAAAACCACGTTGATAATACTCTTTCTGCCAATCAGTATCAGCAAACTGACTCGGGTCTCTCTCGTACTCGCTGATATATTTAGGCCAGCGGCTTTCATCCGTACCTGCATTTATTAATGCCATCTTACGTACTTTAATAAACTCAGCTGAATTACAAACTTCCAGACGCTTCGGCATGGCACTCAACCCCCAATAACCGGAAAAAGTAATCTTCGGAGCTGAATTCATCGTACCACGATGTGTTTCAATCAAAATAACACCAGCTGCCGAACGTGAACCATAGATAGCGGCAGTAGCAGCATCTTTCAATACGGAAATCGATTTAATATCTTCAGGATTAAGATAAGACATATTACCCGGAACACCATCGATAATCACTAGTGGACCGTTACTTTCACTGTTCTCGCCATCATCATCTTTCCAAGAAGTCACACCGCGTACCTGCAAAGTGGCAGAAGAACCGGCAGCACCACTGCCAAAGTTTACCGACAAACCCGGAGCCATACCTTGCAATGCCATCTCTGCATTTGCAGTAGGAATCTTAGACAGTTTATCACCCGATACTGATGTTACCGAACCTGAAACATCAGACTTTTTCTGTGTACCATAACCAATTACAACCACCTCATCCAATGTCTTGGTATCTTCTATTAATACAATTTTTATAGTAGACTGATTACCTATTTTCACGGTCTTTGTGGTATAACCTACATAAGAAACAATCAATTCAGTTCCCTTACCGATAGATAAAGTAAAACGACCATCCAAATCAGTAATCGTACCGTTTGTAGTACCTTTTTCCAATACACTGGCACCAATGATAGGTTCACCCTGCTCATCGGCTACAATACCGTTTATAGATTTCTGTTGTTTCACAGCTTCTACTTCGGGAGTTGCTTGCTTATATAATACAATATGACGATTTTCTATTTTATAATCGATACCTGATTTTGAAAATAACCGATCTAAAATTTGGTTAATCGTTTTATTTTCTACTTTAATGGATACTTTTCTATTGACATTGACTTGATTCAGATTATAGGTAAAATAGAAATTTCCTTTTTTCTCAATAGCATTAATCACGTCATGCACCGTAGTATTTTCCATGTCCAAAGACATCTTCACATTCTGTGAATAAGCGATGCCTGCCCAACACGGGACAGTTCCCAATAATAGAAAAAGAACAAAGAATTTCATAATTAACAATGTTTTTCGTAGCCATAGTGATTTTTGCTCACCCAATGGCGTGCATTTCATAATATTATCCATACATTTGTAATTGATTAGTTTGTAATAAATTATAAGGTTACTCATTAATCCGGGTCGAAAGATGGTGGTGCGTCTTCGACCCTTCATTTTTTGCAAAGGTTTTACTTCATAGGCATCCGTTGTTTTTTCAAAGTTTCACATACTGTTATTTTTTATATAGGTATACCGTTTTCTTTTCAATTCTATAATCCACCCGTCTGGTTTCTTTCAACAATTCCATCGCCTGGGCTATGGTCAAGTCTTTCCTAAAATGGCAAGTGAAATATTCTTCAACCAGCGAACTATCCATAATCCTGATTTTCACATCATACCGACGTTCTATAACCTTTGCCATTTCTTTCAAAGTCTTATTGTCGAATCTCAGGTCACCAGTAGTCCAACTATCCACATTTGCCTGCGCCGAATTCCTTATTAACACCAAGCCATCACTAACGGTGTAATATACCTGGTCATTGGGCGACATTCTTTCCTTACTTCTGTCATCTAAGGTTGATACTTCTACCGAACCTTCTTTCAAAGTAATCCAACTCGGTTCATCCAAATAGGCTTTTGCATTAAATTTTGTACCCAACACCCTGATATTCAACATCGGCAATTTCACCGTAAACGGACATTTGGGATTATGTGCCACCTCAAAATAGCCCTCTCCTTCCAATGTGACCGTTCTATATTTTTCCGAGAACTTAGCCGGATAAGAAAAACGGCTCTCAGCGTTCAGCCAGACTGTTGTCCCGTCACTCAGCAATAAAGAAACCCGTTGGCCTTTCGGAACCACTACCGTATTGTATGCTTCCGGTTCCTCTTTCGTGATATAGAACAAGTTTGTCGCAAAAATGACAAACAGCAACCAACACAGCCGCATACTTCCACCATTCCCTGACGGTAAATCTCTGTATCGGTTTCTCTCTTTTCTCTATCTGCCCACTCAAGCCAAGTTGTCTGCTCAGTTGCCGATAAGCTTCATCCATACGTCCTTTATCCGAAAAACGCATTTCAGCTTTCAGTCCCCAGATTTGCTCCAGCTCAAATAAACGCTGACGGTTATCTTTCTCTTTCAACCACTCTAAAATCTCTTTTTCTTCGGTTGCAGTACAATGCTTATTGATATATCGAATTAAAA
>ENA-OQDL01000920-OQDL01000920.1-human-gut-metagenome-genome-assembly--contig:-NODE-920-length-16592-cov-3.349043_pt1 | contig 16592 bp, 17 predicted proteins | sample MGYA00242782_ERZ504609 | MGnify/ENA primary metagenome ERZ504609 (study PRJEB26092, sample SAMD00036320) | human gut metagenome | host: Homo sapiens | study: EMG produced TPA metagenomics assembly of... | reverse complement strand
AATTACGTTTGTTTACAGAACTGACAGCGTGGGAGAATGTGCAGTTGAAGAATTCGCTGACCGGATTTAAATCTAAGAAAGAAATCAAGGCTTGGTTTGAACAGTTCGGCATTGCCGATAAATGGGATACGCCAATAGCTAAAATGTCTTTCGGACAACAGCAGCGTGTTGCGTTGGTCCGCGCCCTTTGCCAACCTTTCGATTTTATTTTTCTGGATGAACCTATCAGCCATCTGGATGAGGAGAATGGACGGATTATGTCCCGGATATTGGTGGAGGAAGCGGATAGACAGGGGGCAGGTATCATTGTGACCTCTATCGGCAAGCATTTGGAGTTGAACTACACAAAAACGTTGAAGCTATGAGGTTGGTCTGGAAATTATTACGTCAGCATATCAGTTTTTCACAATTGGCGGGTTTTTTCTTTGCCAATCTGTGCGGTATGGTCATTGTGTTGCTGAGTGTTCAGTTTTATAAAGATGTGTTGCCGGTTTTTACAGAAGGTGACAGTTTCATGAAGAAAGACTATGTGATAGTAAGCAAGAAAGTGAGCACATTGGGTTCTTTTGTCGGTAAAAGCAAGACTTTTTCCGAACAAGACATTGCTGAAATCAGCGAACAGCCGTTTACCAAAGGGGTAGGGGCTTTTATCCCTTCCCAATTTAAAGTGTCGGCAGGCATGGGGATGGAGAACGTGGGATTGCACATGTCTACAGCCATGTTCTTTGAGTCTGTTCCCGATGAGTATGTGGATGTGAACCTGGATAAATGGGAGTTTGATGAATATGAACGGGTCGTTCCTATTATCATCCCCCGTAATTATCTGAATCTGTATAACTTCGGTTTTGCACAAAGCCGGAGCCTGCCGCAATTGTCGGAAGGGGTGATGGGTATGGTTAATTTGGATATACGTATTACCGGTGTGGGGCGTACGGAAAACTTTAAAGGAAAAATAGTTGGTTTCTCTAATCGTCTGAATACGATTCTTGTTCCGGAAACATTTATGACGTGGGCCAACAATGAGTTTGCCCCGGGGCAGAAAAGCGAACCGTCACGACTGATTGTTGAAGTGAACAATCCTACGGACGACCGTATTGCCAGGTTCTTTAAAGACAAGGGATATGATACGGAAGATGACAAGTTGGATGCGGGAAAGACTACCTGGTTCTTGAAAGTGATTATAGGAATTGTGCTTTCTGTAGGTTTGCTTATCAGTGTGCTCTCTTTCTATATTTTGATGCTCAGTATTTATTTGTTGCTGCAAAAGAATACATCCAAGTTAGAGAATCTGTTATTGATAGGTTACAGTCCGGCTAAGGTGGCGCTTCCTTATCAAATGCTGACATTGGCACTCAATGCTGTGGTGCTGTTTTTATCAGTGGGAATTGTGATTTATGTGCGGAGTAACTATATGGATATGATAGGAAAGTTATTCCCACAATTGGAAGAAGGAAATTTAGGACCGGCCTTGGTTATAGGTGTTTTGCTTTTTGTGGGTGTATCCTTATTTAATATAGTAGCGGTACGTCGTAAAGTGGCATCTATATGGATGCATAAAGGTTGATAATAGTTATGGTATCTCAGACAGAATTTACGCTTCGTCCCCGTACCAGGGGATTTCACCTGATTACTGATGAAGTGGTGCGCAATTTGCCGCCACTTCCCCAAACAGGTTTGCTTTATTTGTTCATCAAACATACTAGTGCGGCATTAAGTATCAATGAAAATGCCGATCCGGATGTCCGTACGGATATGGAATCTATTTTTAATCATTTGATAAAGGAACGTGAGCCTTATTACGAACATACTTTAGAAGGTTGGGATGACATGCCTGCTCATGCAAAAGCAACAATTATAGGCGTCAGCCTCACTATTCCTATTACAGAAGGTCGGTTGAATATGGGTATTTGGCAGGGAATTTACCTTTGTGAGTTCCGCAACCATGGAGGTGGTCGTAAAATTGTAGCTACTGTAATGGGGGAATAACTTTTTCAGATGTTCATCCGGGTTATTATTTATTTAAAAAAATAGATTAATTCCACTTTAATCAGAACTCTTTTTTTAACTTTGTACCAATTCTTGAAAACAGATGAAAATTCATTTGAAAACAAGAAGGAACATATATAATTAAGAGCGTTTAAAATATTACCTTGTCTTAGAAAATCCCCAATTTTCAAAGCTGCACAAGTGTAATACAACAAGCGCTCACGTCTTGTGTTTATACTCCTTAACAGGATTAGTATATTCATAAAGACGTGGGACACTGTTGTTATTATTTGTGCAGCTGGTATGGGGATACCTCTAAGGCAGATAAAATATTAAGCAGGTCCCACGTCTCTTTTTTATGTCTGTACCATAAAAATGAACGGATAAAACTAGCCTGAGTGATGAAAATTATTGTTTGGAATTCGCAGGATAAATGTGTGGCTGATTATCATAAATTGATAAGAGGCTGCGATGTGTTGTGCCTGTTGGATTGCGGGCAATGGACGGTTCCGGTGTATGCACTTCAGATACAGAATGGTCTGTTTCACTGGAAAGATGAGCATGAAGGCCTTTCCTATGATATATTTTATTGCTTGGAGAAGGTGGCGTTTATATGTCGGGATGGTTTGTACAGCGGAGAATCTGTTCTATATAGCATTCATTCCAATATAGGATCTTTGGTAGGTATTCGTTTGCAGGATGATTTTTGGGCTGTTTGCCAACCATGAGTCTAATCGGAGCAATGCCTGTCATATAGGTGAGTTTTATTTGCGTGAAATCTCAGATCGTTTCAGAAAGGCAGCTTTTGTAGCCGATTTTAAGGAAAAGTCTTATTCTTGGGCACAGGAAACGATAGGTAGATTATATTGTATCGCTCCTCCCAAAGGATACCATCCGCATACCATCAATTATTTATTTACCATTCATGTGGCCTGTACGGATTTCTATTTGTTGGAAGGCTATAGTAGGGCTTCCAATCAGCCTACTTTCTTTAAATTGGAAATTTAATATGTTCCGGATTATAATTTTTCACTTTTTCCTTTGATAATAAAAGAATTAGTGTATATTTGCACATGAACAGTAACATTTTATAAGGAATTTACGTTATGGGCAGAGAACTTATATTTGACCGGTTTTCGCAGCAGGCTCTCCAGACCTTGCACCGGTATCGTGCCGTTATGTTCAGTCCTACGATGCTCATGTCTTTGGTTGTTTACCTATGATTTTTTTATCCTTAATTCTTACACATTAACATGAGTTTACTATGGACAACAGACCGACTATCGCTGAAGTACAAGAATGGGTACTGAAGCTTTATAACACGTGTGAACAAACCATCACTAGTGAGGAACGTAAAGAACAGCATAAATATGCCGTTATGGTACAACGGCCACAGGACAAAAAGTTCCTGGTGAAGATGCTGGACGAATCTTCTCAAATTCGTGATCGTAAGAAATTGGCAGAACGTATCAAGAAGCTGATAGACCGTTATGGTGTACCTGAGTTCTTGAATAAGCGTGATGCTTTCCTTTTTAAAATGTACCAGGCTTTTGGCCACCATTTTGATTTTATTGCCATACCAATCATAAAGAAGCGCCTTCGTATGGATACTTCTAAAGTGATTCTGGATGAGGCGCGTCCTAAATTAACAGCCCATCTGGCTGCCCGTTTTAAGCAAAAGATTGGTCAGAATGTAAATTTGCTGGGTGAGGTCGTATTAGGAAACGGAGAAGCAGACCATCGTTATTTCCATTATTTAGAAGCTTTGGAGGCTCCCGATATCAATTATATCTCCGTGAAAATATCGGGTATCTACGCACAGACCCATGCGCTGAATTATGAAGAAAGTTTTCCGGAACTGGTGAAACGTATGTGTGCGCTATATCAGAAAGCGATTGACTTTCCTTACGTAGATGAGAATGGTGTAAAACGTTCCAAGTTTGTCAATTTGGATATGGAGGAGTATAAAGATGCTCACTTTACATTGCGCTTGTTTAAAGAAGTGTTGAGCAGACCGGAATTTGAAAAACTATTCGGCAGGTATTGTTGTACAGGCTTATCTGCCCGATGCGTATGAATTTCAGACTGAATTGTTGGACTTTGCCAAAGCGCGTATGGCTGATGGCGGTGCGCCATTGAAAAATGCGGTTGGTAAAAGGTTGTAATCTGGAAATGGGAAACGGTTATCTCTTCTCTTCGTGGCTGGCCTAATCCAGTGAGGACATCGAAAACAGAAGTCGATGCCAATTATTTGCATATTCTGGAACGGGCTTTGTTACCGGAGAATGCAAAAGCCTTGCATGTGGGGGTCGCTTCTCATAATTTGTTCACTATTGCATACGCCTATCTGTTGAGTCGGAAGCTGGGAAGCGCGGAGTACATGACTTTTGAGATGTTGGAAGGTATGGCTGATCATGTATGGCGTGCCCAATCCCAATTGGGAAATCATGTGATTTTATATGCACCGGTGGTAAAAGATGAGCATTTCCTGAATGCAGTATCTTACTTGGTCCGTCGTATGGATGAAAATACGGCTCCGGACAACTTTCTGACCCATTCGTTCAATTTGAAGCCGGGTACGGATACTTGGCGTTTCTTGCAGAACCAGTTTGAGGAAGCTTATAAGATGAAAGATGTTATTACGCATATTCCTACCCGTACACAAAACCGCTTGCATCGTTATACTCCCGTTCCACCAGCTGATGTAATGAAGAATGAACCTGATACTGATTTTGATTTGGCTCAGAACCAGGAGTGGGTTCGGAATATTTTTGCGAAGTGGAAGAAGTCACCGGCGGATTCACCTGAAATCATTCCTTTGCAGATAGGAGCTGAAACGGTGGTTTGTGAGAAGCGTCATAAATATATGGACCGTTGTCAGGATGATGAGGTTTGTGTATGTGAAATGTCACAAGCTGATGCCGGACAGGTGATGAAAATTTTGGAAATAGCCGAAAAAGATCCTGCCGGATGGAGAAAGACCACATTGCAGGAACGGCATAAAATAATGTATGAAGCTGCCAACAGACTGGGTGAGATGCGTGGTGATTTGATAGGTTGTATGTGTGCTGTGACAGGGAAGACAGTGGTGGAAGGCGATGTGGAGGTATCGGAGGGGATCGATTATGCTCGTTTTTATACCACTAGCATGAAGCAGTTTGCGGAATTGCCGGGTGTGGATATTGCTCCTAAAGGGACTATTTTGGTTATTTCTCCGTGGAACTTTCCGTGTGCCATACCTATTGGTGGTATTGTGGCAGGACTGGCAGGAGGAAATACTGTGATTCTGAAAACCGGCTACTGTTGCCGCTCCTGTGGCATGGTTGTTTGCCAAGGCATTTTGGGATGCAGGTGTGCCTAAAGAGGCTTTGCAGGTTATCATTACAGACCGTGAGGCATTAAAGGTATTGACTACTGCTCCGGCTGTCAAACATATTATTCTGACAGGAGGGACAGACACTGCCCAAAATATTGCACGCAGTAATCCGGCTACTCCATTGTCGGCAGAAACCGGTGGCAAGAATGCAATTATCTTGACAGCTTCCGGTGACCGTGACCATGCTATTATGAATATTGTGGCTTCTGCTTTTGGCAATGCCGGTCAAAAATGTTCCGCATGTTCTTTATTGCTGGTAGAACGCTCGGTCTATGAGGACAAGAACTTTCAAGATAAGTTGAAAGATGCCGCAACTAGTATGAAGGTGGGTAGTGTATGGAATCCTGGGAATGTGGTAGGTCCGATGATTACCAATAAGAATGATAAATTATTGAAAGCTCTGGAACTGGAAAAAGGGGAGTCTTGGCTGGTTCCACCTCGTTTTCTTGATAAGCATAAATATGTATTGGCTCCTACAGTGAAGTGGGGGGTACGTCCCGGCAACTATTCATTCAGAACGGAATTGTTCGGTCCGATGCTGAGCGTGGTTTGCATTGAGAATTTGCAGCAAGGCATTGATTTGGTAAACAGTTTGGAATATGGTTTGACTTCGGGCTTACAGAGTCTGGATGAAGGCGAACAGAAATTGTGGAAAGATTCAATTATGGCAGGTAACCTTTACATCAATCGTGGTATAACGGGGGCCATTGTAAATCGTCAGCCGTTCGGTGGAATGAAATTGTCGGCTTTTTGGTGGAGGTGTGAAGGCGGGTGGTCCTAACTATTGTGCTTGTTTTGTAAATATTGCAGATAAGCCAGGCAGTACCACCGACTATACACAAAGTTATGTGAAGGCATACGAGCAGGAATTTGCGCATGCTCGTGATGTCAATAATCTGTATGGCGAGCAAAATGCATTCCGCTATCTGCCTTTAAAGAATATGGTTTTGCGTCTTTTCCCGGGAGATAACAATGAAGATGCAAAGATGATTGCTTTGGCTGCCAGAATTTGTCATACTCCATTGAGTATTAGTTTTGAACCTGGTGATGACCGTACCGCTGCATTGGCTTCTTTGGGATGTCCTTTAAAAGAAGAAGCGTTGGCCGGATTCCTGAAATCAATGAAGAATTATGAACGTATCCGCACTTGTGGGGCTGATATTCCGATGGAAATGTACGAGGAAGCTGCACGTATTGATAAGTATATTGCTACAGCTAAACCGGTGAAAGACGGACGTGTGGAATTGATTCATTACATCAAGGAGCAAAGTATTTTCATTTGAATATCATCGTTATGGTAGTATTCTGGAGGTGCCGCCGGTAGAATAACTGTTTATATTATCGGGCGGAAACGTTACTTGGTGGAATGAATATTTTTTCGATCCTCCTTGTTTGTCGGATAAAGCAGATTTGTGTAAAAAATCTTAGAAATAAGTAAGAAGGATAATATGGTGTAAAAGCAGTCCGGCATATGGATGAATATCTGTGCCGGACTGCTTTTTTATATTGCGGCGGAAGAAATGGAACTTTTGATAAACCTTTCGGACACACGCTTGTTTATGATAAGTTCATGTTTTTGACATGAGTAACATAAATCTATTGCAAAGACTAATGAAAGAAAATAGACCTCCTTTTTTGCCGTTTTCGCAATCTTGCTTTAATTATTTTAAAGTAAGGGGCTTTATTGGATTTTCGGAATTGTGTATCAGAACATTTCATCCTGATTCACAAAGATATATATGTCCCTATTTGCCCGATGCGCATATCTTGGAGTTCCGGCTTCCGGCAGCGACTATAGAGTGTGTTATCAATAAACAAGGTATATGCATTGAGGCTATCATGTTTACCGATTAGTAAGTGCTTAATCTTCCTTTTTCATTTCTTAATAATTAAGCCAAAGCTTGAATGAAGAAAGTTTTTCTTCACTGATGGTGATTTGGGCTTTGTAAGGAGGAAGGACACTGACTACTATCTTGCCATTAAAATAAGGTTCGGCATGGTCTATGGAAGCAATGCTGATAATAATCTGACGGTTGGCGCGAAAGAACTGTTCTGGGTCCAACTGTTCCATTAATTTATTCAGAGACAGGTCGATTATGTGTTCTTGTCCTTTTTGGGTGACGGCAAAAGTTATTTTATTTTCAGAATAGAAATAGGCTATGTCCGTTACTTGAAGAGACCAGAAACGGTCGGCTCCATAAATAAGGAAGCGTGTACGGTAACGTCTTTCTTTATGTTGCAGGGTATCCAGCAATGTATCCAGATATTCTTGGGGGCGGGAGATTCCTTTGTTTTGTAAAGTTTCGTATTTGATGATGGCATCGAGCAGACGTGTTTCGTCGATGGGTTTCAGTATATAATCTATGCTATTTACTGTAAATGCGCGGATGGCATATTGGTCGTAGGCAGTTGTAAAAATAATTATAGAGGAAGGATGCACGGCCGAAAGGAAATCGAATGCGTTTCCATCTGCCAATTGGATATCGAGGAAGATCAGGTCGGGTTGTGGATTATCTTTAAACCAAGCCACAGCTTCGTCCACACTGCCCGGTATAATGGTCAGTGTCCATTGCGGGCGCAGACGGGTAATCATGGAATGTAACAAACGTGCTGCTGGCACTTCATCTTCTATAATGATTGCGTTTAGTTTATTCATATGCTAAAGGTACTTTTACGGTAAACAAATTGTTTGCTTTAGTGACAATGATTCCTTCGCCGAGCAGTAGTTTGCAACGGTTGGAAAGATTATTCAATCCTACTCCCGAAGAGGTGTCATTACTCTTTTTAGGTTGGATAGGGTTACTTACTGTCAGGTAATAATTTTCAATTTCTATATTAATTTGCATAGGCTTGTTTGAGGTGATGGAATTATGCTTGATGACATTTTCTACCAGCAGTTGCAAAGTTAGTGGCGGGAGCATGGCTTCAGGATAGTCTTCGGGAAGATGACATTTGTAACTGATGCAATTTCCTAATCGGACTTCGTGAAGAAAGAGGTAGGATTTCATAAATTCCAATTCTTCGCTTAAAGGTACCAAGACTTTATCTTGACTTTGAAGGACATAGCGGTAAACGCTGGACAGATGCTTAGTGAAGCGGACTGCATTGGCGGGATTGTATTCTATTTCTCCAATCAGCGTGTTAAGACTGTTGAACAGAAAGTGTGGATTGAGTTGGTTTTGCAGGGCGGTGTAACGGGCTGTGTTATTTTCTTTTTGAAGTTCGGCAGCTTCTTGTTGCAGTTTTAATGTGTTCTGAATAGAACGGTTAGATAAAAGTAGTCCTACAATAACTAACTCCACCAACCATACCAGAAAGAGGATGCGCCAGCCGCCATTTGGGAAAATAAATATGTTGTAGGAACCTACCAGAAGTTTTCCGACAATCAATAAACTATAATTCAAAAGAAAGAACAGAAGAGTTACGGCTATATAAATGGTAATAATTTTCCAACGTTTGCGGATATTCAATGCATATTGACTGTTTAGCCAGGAACTGAGCCGCAACGTTGAGTAGCCAAGAATATTGAAGGCTGTGATGAAGAAGATAAAAGCACCTTTGGAAAATAGCATATCTGCCACATGGGGTGACAAATCGGAATAATTGGCTAGAAGAAGATAGGAAAATGCTCCTAGTCCGGAGAATAAAAGGCCATATAATGTAACATTCCATTTCATGTGAACAAAGCTACAATATTTTACAGAATAATCATAGACTGGAGAGGTGTTAAATTAATATTTTCCATTCACTATAGGTACGGATAAATTCCGTTCCTTGGTGAATGGAAGAATATGCTTTTCATGATGGTTGGTTTTATCTAATATTTGTTTAAAGCTTTCAGCAATGCGGAATAGTGTCCTTGTGCAGAAACTTTGGCTTGTACATAGTTGGTTTGTGAAATCTGCCGATAGTTTTGTGCCTCTATCATTTCCACTATTGATACTTTCCCTTCTGTATATCTTTCCAATGCCATTTGTTCGTTTTTGCGGGCTTTTTCCAATGAGTTTCTAGTTAATTGTACTTGTTCCATTGCTTGAGACAAGGATACACGGGCTGTCTGCACTTCCAGATTTACATGGTCACTTACTTGGTGCAGATTATCAGTCGCGGCACCGATCTGGAAAGAGGCTGCCCGTTTTTCGTTGCGTCGTTTCCCCCATTCAAAAATAGGTACAGATAACTTAGCATAAACGGCATAGTTGGGATCAAGGTCGGATTTAAAGTTATATCCTGGTGAAGAGTAACTTCCTTCTATGTCGACATACAGTTGCGGTTTATATTTTGAGTCAGTCAGTTTCTTTGAGCTTTCGGCTATGCCTATTTGGTCGTATGCTATTTTTAGTTCCGGTCGGTTAGAACCGTCTTGCTTCCATAACTGCTCATTCATTACGATGGAAGGAATGGTATCTTCCACTTCCGTTATTTCATGAAGTGCCGTGCCAATCAGTGAATTAAGTGCCATTCTTCCTGTTTCCAAACTGCTTTTTGCTTGGAGCAATTGGTATTCGGCTTCATTTAGTTTTACTTCTGCCATAAGCAAGTCTTGCGGGTCAACTAGTCCTGCTTCGACTCGCTCACGGATAGTTTTGGTGAGTGAGGCGATAGAGTTTCGATAGTCGGTAGCAACTTGCAGAAGTTCGGCACGGGCTACGGTATTCCAGTATTGCATATCGGTTTGGTAGCACAGGGCGGAACGAAAGTATTCCGCCTGATGTGCTGCCAGACTATGTTGATGTTTTGCCATCCGGATGGTTTCCAGCAGACGCCCGCCTGTATAGACCGGCTGTAATAGGGTAAGTGAGGCACCATATTTCATGTCCTTGCCTTCGAACGTCAGTGGGTTTTGCATACTGGGCAAGTCCAGAGTGAGCTGGATGGGGTTGCCGGTATATTGAAAGTTGGCGTCACCCGAAAGTTTGGGACGCAAATCTTTTCGGGCGGCTTTTTCCAGTTCGATACTTGCAGAGATGTGTTTATCCGCCGCCTTCAGGTCGTGGTTGTATTCCACAGCCATCGACCTGTACTTTTCCAATAAATCACTTTGTTGGGAGAAAGTAGCGGACGGAACACTAAAAATAAAGATAAACAGTATATTAATTCTTTTCATAGGATGCATATTTAGAATTACTCTTAATTTTATAAAACATGGCATATAATGCCGGGGTTACGAATAACGTTAGCAATGTGGCAAACGTCAGTCCGAAAATAATAGTGGCTGCCATACCGCCGAATGCTATATCGAACAACAACGGAACCATTCCTAAAATAGTAGTGGTCGCTGCCATAAGTACAGGTCTTGTTCTTGACACTGTAGCTTCTATGATGGCGGTATAAGGTGCGATTCCATTTCGGCGCTGTATATTTATTTCATCCAGTAACACAATCACATTTTTAATAATCATACCTAATAATCCCAGCCATCCGGCGATGGGGAAGAAGCCGAAATCGAATCCGGTGAGCAGCATACCTATGGCAACCCCGATAAGGGAAAGGGGAAGGATACACAGGATAATGACCGGTTGTCTGAAGTTACTGAATAATGCTACAAGAATTACAATGAGCATCAGAAAAGCCAAAGGAAAGAACTTGGCAATGGCCTGCATCGCTTCGCCTTGGTCTTTGTATTGGGCATCCCAGAAGAAGGTATATCCTTCGGGCAATTCTATTTCTTCTATCTCTTTTCGTATTTCTCCGTGTACTTCCGCCATGGTGTGTCCCGGTTTTACTCCACACATGGCTGCCATGGATAACTGACGGTTATAAGTACGTATTTGCGGAAATTCCCAAGTGGTTTCAATTTTTTCCGTTACTTGTGACAGAGGTGCCGAATGCTCCCCGTTCCAAACAGAGAAATCCCCTAAAGATCGCTCGTCTGTAATATGAACCCCTTCCGATTTTAGTAATACAGGTACTTTCTTTTCATTATCCCGATAAATTCCTACAGGAGTTCCATCACTGATAGACTTGACGGATTGCATCATTTGTGCTTTGGTGATACCCAGTGCTCCGGCTTTTACCGGATCGTAAACAGGGCGGATCATTAAACTCATGTTGCCCCATTCGTTGCGGGCGTCCGCTACTTTGGGATTGCGGCGCATGATTTCTATTGCTTTCCCTGCCAGTGAATCTAGTACAGCAGGATCCGGTCCTAGAAAACGGGCTTCGATGACGGCTTCTGTCAAAGGGCTAAGCTCGAATTTGTTCACTTTTATCAGGGGTTCGGGATATTTCTGGCGAATGGAGTCTTGCAGTAGCGCATGTAATTCCTTTGAATCTTTGGAGGTCTTGCATTTTACCAGTATTTGTGCATAATTGGATTGAGGACCGAAAGATACATTGGATAAATAATAGCGGGGTGGCGTGCGACCTATGTAGGTAGAAACCATTTCTGTTTCTTCGTGTCCGCGTATATAGTCTGCCAGACTGCTTGCCATGCGGTCTGTTTCGTTAATGTTTGTTCCTTCGGGCAGCCACATATCTACGGTAAAGTATTGTTTTTCCAGTGCGGGTACGAATACTTTAGGAATAAATTTGAAACTCCAGGCAGAGAGTATCAGCATAATGGCCAGTGAGCCGATGGTGACCGACCGGTGGCGGAGCACCCAATGTAAAGCATTGCGGAAACGGTTGTAATATTTTCCGTCGAACAGTGCCGCTTTCAGTTCCTCGGGACGTGGGCGGCGGACAAATTCCTGTATAAAGAAAGGTGTCTGTGTCAGTGCGAACACCCAGCTGAACATCAGGGATACTCCGATAACCACGACTAATGAGGATAACAGTTCACCTGTGATATGTGGTGAATAATAGATAGGAAGGAAAGTAAGAATAGCGATTACGGTTGCTGCCAACAAGGGCAGGGCGGTAGTCGAGCAAGCCTGCATGATGGCTACACGTTTCCGCATTCCACGCTCCATATTGATTAAAGCGGAGTCTGACACAACAATGGCATTGTCTACCAACATCCCCATGGCGATAATGATGGCGACCAGTGACATTCGCTGGAGTGCGATGCCGCAAGCCATCATGACAATGAGAGTGGCGAAGATGGAAAAAATCAGTCCGCTACCTATCAGCGTGCCATTCTTGAACCCGATGAAAAATAATAGAATGGCTATAACAGTTAAAACGGAAATGATGAGATTCAAGACAAAGCCTTGATTGGCAACGGCTGATTCATATCCTTGATCGTAGATAGAGGTCAGTTCATATCCTTCAGGCATGGATTGGGATAATTCGTCAATGCGTTTTTTCACAGCTTCTGCCATATCCACTACATTTCCGGTGGGGACGGTGGAGATGGCAATACCTATGGCCGGATTACCGTCAATGCGCATCAGATTGCTGGCAGGTGTCTGATAACTTTCTTCTATTTGTGCAATGTCGGCAAGGCGGAAATGTTCACCGGAGCGTGATACGATAGTCAGGTTTCTTATATCATCTAATGAATAAAAATTTCCAGTGGATTCAATGCGCAGCCGATTTTGTCCGGCATCAATACCTCCGGCATCCACCACTTTGTTTTGTGCTTCGAAAGCGCGGGCTATATCCGAGGTCGTAATTCCGCTTTGTGCCATGACGGATGGGCTGACAGACACGTCAATGGTAGGTGTCTGTATTCCGTAGATTTCTATTTTAGCAACATCTTTTATTTTCAATAGTTCGTTTTTGATAATCTTGGCTTCGTCTTCCAGTTCCCGATAGGTATGGCTCTTTCCAGTCAGTCCATAGAAAACTCCCAATACATCTCCAAAATCATCGTTAACAACAGATGGACCTGCTCCGGCGGGAAGTTTGCTTTGTACATCATTTACTTTACGGCGTAATTTGTCCCAAAGTTGTTGCATTTCGTCTGCCCGGATTTCCTTTTTTACATAAACGGTTATTTTTGAAAGTCCTGTTCGGTTTTCTGTTTTCAGATAATAAAGTTCACCAAGAGATTGGATTGGGATTTCTTTCCCAGAAACGATACTTGCTTACGTATTCGATGGATTGTACCTCGGAGGGGGATGCTCCGGGATACGGAGTCAGTACGAGTGCTTGTTTGATGGTAAAGGGGGCGTCTTCCAGTTTTCCCATTTTGATATAGGAGAACAGCCCACCGGCCAATATCAATACCAACAGCAAGATAGTGACTGCTTTCTTCTGTAGAAAATATTTTACAAGTTTCATGATTGTTTATTTCTGTGATATTATTCGTTTTCTACACTTATTTTCATTCCATCCGATAGGAAGCGGAGCCCACTGTTTGCTACAGTTTCATCAGGATACAAGCCTTCGGTGATAGATACATAACCGTTTGGCAATAGATCCCCTTTCTTTACTTTTCTCTTAGTTACTTGTTGGGTTTTGGAATTTACTACCCATAAATAATCTCCTTCTGTAGGGCGATGGCAAAGGGCTGTTTGAGGGATGGCTGCTCCTTGGGAAAGAGTTGAAACGGAAGGGGCATTTAGGCTTGCTTTACCAGACATACCTGCCAGTAATTTCCCTTCTTTATTGGGAAGTAGAGCGGTCAGCAGATAAGAGAGGTTATTGCGGGTAGTCCCTTTGGAAATTTCCATTATCTTAGCATTATATACTTTATCGGGTTGGGCGTCAAATCGTACTTGTATTGTATCTAGTGCTTGCGCTGCACGGGCAATGTCTTGAGTGACATAAATCTCCAGTTTAAGTTGGTCTATATCAATAAAAGAAATGATGGGCTGGGTTGCTTTCACATCTTGAAATTTCTCTATATATACTTCACCCACATAACCATTGAATGGAGCGATAAGGCGTGTGTCTTCCAGTTCATAGGAAGCTGTATTGAAAGTTGTTTTTGCAGTGATATAGTCTGCTTTTGCTTTTTCATAAGTACTTGCAGAAACATTTCCTTTGCCGTATAACTTTTGTATACGTTCGAATTCCGCTTTTGCCTGATGGTAGATTGCTTCGGCACGTTCTTTACGGATGCGGAAATCGCGCGGATCTATTTCGGCTATGATGCTGCCTTGTTGGTATCGGTTACCTGCGTATACATCGAAACGGTCGATGGGACCGCCTACTCGGAAAGATAACTCGGAAGTGCGAAAAGGTCGGGCAATAAAAGAGAATTCTTTGTCACCCTGATGTGAAACTGGAACAGCTTGTGTTGTTTTTACAATAAGGTCTTGTTTTTATCATTGCCTTCGGCAGCACAGGAAGAAAGTAGTGCGGCAAGGCTTAATAATAGCATGGAATGTACGTTTATCTTCATATTTTGTCTTTTAAGTTTGAAACAAAAATAAAGATTGAAGGGAGAACAGATGGGGAAGAAAATGCTGTAAACCGGAAAAAGAAGACCGGAAAAAAGGGAAAATGCATCCTGAATAATTTTATCAATGAAGTAAAAAAAGATTTATTCAGGCAACTTTTTATACAGAATAGCTGTTTTTATCAGTAAGATGATTAACTATAAACTCTAAAGAATAAAGCGTATGTATTTTATTTGGTACATTATTATCGGAATTATTGCTGGTTTTGTTGCCGGTAAGTTGATGAGAGGGGGAGGTTTCGGACTCTTTATTAATTTATTGGTTGGTATTGTTGGTGGTGTCCTGGGCGGCTGGGTATTCAGTTTGTTTGGTATTGCAGCAACTGGTATTATTGGCAGTCTTGTTACCTCTATTGTGGGAGCTATATTATTGTTGTGGATTGTTTCTTTGCTCAAGAGGTCTGATATTTCTTGAATTATAAGAGTAAAAAAGAACCGTCCTGACGACACGCTTGCCGGGGGCGGTTCCTAACCAAACAAATCAAAAAATATAAGTATATTAACTAATTGCTTCCACCTCCTAAGGCACGGTAAAGCATGATATGCAGTTTACAAGATTCCACATTCAGAGCGATACGTTCCAATTCACAATCCAGGAAACGTTCATCGGCCGACAGTACATCCAGATAGCCTGCGAATCCTACTTTAAACATTTCATTTGCATTATAAATAGATCGATGATGGATACGGCTTTCTTCTTCTTTCAACTTTTTGCGCTGGTGCATTTGCGATGATGCAGTAATGAGGTTTAATACTTCTTCATAGGCTTTTAATACCGTATCGTGATATCCTAACAAAGCGATGCGTTGCTGGCTTTTCGCATCATTCCATAATGCACGTATAGTATTTTGTTTGAATATAGGTGCTGTTATACCTGCACCGAGATTGTAAACCAGGGATGCAGGAGCAGTAAACCATTTATCCAGATCAAATGCGTTAAAACCTCCGTTTCCTCCAATCACGATGGATGGGAAGAAAGCTTTTCGCGCTGCAGATACGTCGGATTTACTAGCTAATAACTCCAGTTCGGCAGCCTTTATATCCGGGCGATATTGCAAAAGTTGTGACGGGATTCCTGCATCTGTGGGAAACTCATAACTACATGCAGTTTCAAATGACACTCGTTTCACCTTGAAAGGCAGTCGTCCTAATAAGGTGGCGATGGCACGTTCCTTTTCACTTATTTGCTGTTCGTTTGCAAGCAGCATTTCTTCCAATTTAAGGCGTCGTGACCGGAATTGGTCTACAGAAAGTCGGGTTACTTCACCTTCTTTCATCAGTTCATCGGTTAAATTATAAGCATCTCTGGCTGTTAGGATGGCTTCGCGTAGCACATATCGCTGTTTATCCAGTCCTATTAATTCAAAATAGTGTGTACCTACTTCTGATATCAATAAGGTGCGTGCCAGACGCATAGCTTCTACAGACTGCATCCAGCGGGATACGGCCGATCGTTTTTTATCGGTTAGCTTACCCCATATGTCAGCTTCCCATTGAAAATTGAGTCCTAGGTTGAAATTCCGGTAGGGATCTGGAATATGTTTGTCTTTTTCTAAATCGGGAGTGTTGGTGGTGCTGTTACCAACTCCGTCCATAGTGTACTCGCCAAAACGTTGTACTCCACCATCAATGCCTAATGAAAGATCGGGCAGCAGCGCTCCTTTTCCTACTCGAACTTGTGAACGGGCAATGGATATCCGTTCTATAGTTTGAAGGAATGAATGATTGTTATTTAACGCTTCGGCTATATAACTTTGCAATAACGTATCTGGAAAAAATGTTTTCCATGACATGGAAGAGATAGTAGTGCTGTCCGTTTCCCTATCCATATAGAACTCGGGTAACTCTATCTTTTCTGTCGGAGTAAGGGAAGGGGCTTTGCAACTTACCATAATCAGACAGAAAGCTCCTATTATTAAACCTGTTTTGTTTATATTG
>ENA-OQDL01000919-OQDL01000919.1-human-gut-metagenome-genome-assembly--contig:-NODE-919-length-16606-cov-20.249105_pt1 | contig 16606 bp, 10 predicted proteins | sample MGYA00242782_ERZ504609 | MGnify/ENA primary metagenome ERZ504609 (study PRJEB26092, sample SAMD00036320) | human gut metagenome | host: Homo sapiens | study: EMG produced TPA metagenomics assembly of... | reverse complement strand
ACTCCAGCTACTATAAAGAACCTTTTTTCCGACTCTTTTATATGACCGGATGCGGACATAATAGGTCTTTTTGTTTTTCAGTCCTGATATCTTATATCTGGTCGCAGACTGTTTTCCAACTATGACCGTTTTTCTTTCTTTTTGTAAATCTGCTGTCTGCTGCATTACTGGATCTTGATAGCCGGTTGCCTGTATATTTTTTTCCAGCTTGCGGTAAAGGATCTGTTTGCTTTTTTCAGTCCTGTCAGCAGAGTTTTTGGAGGCAGGATCTTAAAGGTAAGCGTTTTGTTGATACGACTGTATTTTCCGGTCCCTCTGACCTGCACAGTTCCAATTCCGGAATTTTTATTATTTTTGTAATACAGCTTATAAGCACTCGCACCGATTTTCTTTCCATTTACAGTTACGGTTACTGATGGCCGGATGGTTTTTCCCGTACAAGTGTAAGAGGTTCTGTTTAGCTTAACATTGCTGACAAACCTTTCTGTCTTTTTTATGATCTTGAAATGAATGGTTGCGGTACCTTTATAATAACCGGTACCATAAATGGTTACCGTTGCCACACCCGGATACTGATTATCCTCGTAGTACATATAATAATCTTCGCCGGCTTTCAATCCGGGAATTACGATGGCAGGTGTGAGTTCTTTTCCTGTATATATCTGATCAGCTATTGGATCCGCAGCCGGTAGTTTTCCGTAAATAGTAAAATATAATGTTTCCGATCCTTTATAATTGCCGATTCCCGTGAGCTCTGCACGAGCTTCACCAGGCTTTTCATTATTAACATAGGTTACCGTATAATCTTTTCCCTGTACCAGTCCGTCAATTACCACTTCCGGTTCCACTTTTTTTCCTTTAAAGGTGGTTTCCAGGTATGTTTCATTATTTTCCGCAAAATAGCACACATACATTCCATTTTCATCTGGCGTAATCTTGAAACTCCGCTCTACTGTACCGCAGAAAATATCTTTTCCCGTGATCTTTACAGTCGCAGTTCCTGCATTGATGTTATTTTCATAAGTTACTTCATAATCGAAGCCCTGCTCAAGTTCCGGTGCGGATTCACTGGATTCTATTTCAGGTTCATGGCTTTTTCCATTATATTCATATTCTGGAGTGATCTGTTCAAACCATTCATTCTGAAGCGGTATCCGGTTGTCTGCTGACAGCTCCACAAACATGTAGCCACGGTCCTCTGCGTATTTCTGAAGTGTAGAATCCTTTTTTCCCGCGATCAGTGCTGAATCCCTGAACGCATCATCCGCCCAGATAGTATCTGTGCTCAGTACTCTTATCCTGCACTCGGAAGACAGACGAAGTCCATTTTTCCCAACTGATTTTACAGATGCGGGAATTATAATATCACGGATCCCTGAACTGCTCTGGAATGCATATTCACCGATTTCTTCCAAGCCTTCGTTTAGGACAGCTTTCGTAAGCGACGAACAGTTTCCGAATGCACCTTCTCCAAGGCTTCTGACACTTCCCGGGACTGTTATGGAAGAAACATTTACACAGTAATAAAAAGCATAGTCTCCCACGCTTACAGTTCCATCCGGAATCTGGTAATCTCCGGAACGTCCGGACGGAAACATGATCAGTTTTGTGCCATCCTTGCTGAATACCACTCCGTCTTTTTCAGAAAAATACGGATTTTCCGGATCTACTTTAATTTCTGTCAGACTAGACTCGGACAAGCCCTCCACAAAAGCAGCCAGCCCTATAAATGACACATTTGGGGGAATCGTAACAGATTTCAATTTCTCACAGTTGTAAAAAGCATTCTTTTCGATGGTTGTAAGCGAATCCGGCAAAGTAACAGACTCTATATCAGAAGCCTGGGTGCAATACTAGAAGGTACTGTTTCCAAGAACCGTTACTTTTCTTCCGTCAATAGTATCCGGAACTACGATATTTGTATCTGTCCCTTCATACTGATACAGCCTGAGTGTTCCATCATTCAGGATCTCATAAGAATAGTCATAGTCCATTTTGGACAATTCATAATGTCTGGGGGCATTTCCCGTATATCCGCAGTCAACCAGATATCTTTCGCCGTCAATGATGACTACGGAGTTCCTGTGACCGCTTCCCGCCCCCGGATCATTTGCCGCATACCTTGCATACACGGTCAGTCCCAGTTTTTCGCACATATAGTTCACTGCGCTGGTATTGGCCCAGCAGTCTCCGCCGCCATCCAGCATCAGGCCTGTATAGCCGGAATGATACTGACTGTAATTAAAGTTGTTGGCAAGCCATCTGGCGATCGTCTCAACCTTTTTATAATCGGACATTTCCGCAGTAATATTTTCTTTGAGGAATGTATCCATTTTTTGTTCTGCGTAATACTCCGCATAATCTTTGAGTATGAATTTATAATAAACGGTACTGTTTCCATCCTGTACAGAGATCAGGGTCTCTCCAAACATGTATTCCCACTGGCTCTTTACGTCATTTCCGTTTTTGTCTACATAGGTTACATACTGCATTTTAGGAGTAACAAGACCGGTTTCGCTGACTTTCGCAGTATAACCGGAAACAACCGTATATACCGGATTTTTGCCGGATGTCTGGATCTGATAAGATGTCTGCATGGTATCCGGCATGGAGATCACACTGCTATAGGTATCATTCATCGCATACAGATATATTTCTGTGCTCTCCACATCTGTTTCTTTTTCGGAAGTACCTGCTGCCGGAATATCATCTGTGAATATATCTTCCTGCTGCTCCTGGTTTTCTCCGTCACCAAAAATTTCTTCCGGTGCCGCAGCCTCCTCTGTATCCTCTGTTCCTTCTGCTTTTCTGATGACCGCCGAAGGTTCTTCCAGAATTAATCCTTCATCAGAATCCTGTTGTATTTCCTCACTCTCTGAGCTTTCAGCTTCATCCGTTTCCGTTCCGATATCTGATCCCGGAAACTCTTCTTCTGTAATCTGATCTGTGCTCACGGCAGTATTTTCTTCCGTGATCTGATCTGTGTTTACGGTATTTTCTGATTCCTCAGAATTCCCATCATCTGTAAAAGTATCAATGGCATCTGTCATATCCGTCTGTGCGTCTGTAAAATCTTCGGCCGCCACCGGTCCGCATGGAACAACAGACATACATAATGACAGACCAAATGCTATCAATTTTTTCGGAAATTTCATTTCGTACCTTTCCTTCCTTTTTATGTAAACCGTTTATATGTAAGTTCTGTTTTTATTATAACGCGGCCCTGTCTTTTCGCAAGCTGCAATAATGTCCCCTACTCTGCAAAAAAACCGCTGTGATCTTCATTTTAGATCACAGCGGTTTATGTTTTATTATCGGAACATCAGACTTTCCACAATTTCAGCATTACTGTTCTTTCCATATCCGCATTCGATCAACCAGTTTTCTGGCTGGATACTGCCAACACCACGTTCTACTGTGATGCTGCATGCTCATATGCATTCTGTATTCTTACAGAATATCGATATGCTCTCCTGCAAGTGCCTTGTTCATGCTTCGTACTGCGCAGAATTTACCGCACATGGAGCAGGTATCATCATGCTCCGGTTTGCGCTCGTTCCAGATACGTTTTGCTGTTTCCGGATCCATGGCGCATTCCCACTGTGCCTCCCAGTCAAGCTTTCTTCTGGCATCTGCCATCTTGTCATCGATCTCACGGGCACCGCGGACACCTTTGGCAATGTCTGCTGCATGAGCTGCGATCTTAGATGCCATGATTCCCTGTTTTACGTCCTCAAGATTCGGAAGTGCAAGGTGCTCAGCCGGTGTTACATAGCAGAGGAATGCTGCTCCGGACATAGCAGCTACTGCTCCGCCGATCGCGGATGTGATGTGGTCATATCCCGGTGCAACGTCAGTTACGATAGGTCCTAATACATAGAACGGTGCACCCTGACAGATGGACTGCTGTACTTTCATATTTGCCTCTACCTGATCAAGCGGCACATGTCCCGGTCCCTCAACCATAACCTGAACGTCCTTTTCCCATGCACGTTTGGTCAGCTCGCCAAGACGTACAAGCTCCTCGATCTGGCATACGTCTGTTGCGTCAGCCAGACATCCCGGACGGCAGGCATCACCAAGGGAGATGGTCACATCATACTCGCGGCAGATATCCAGGATCTCGTCGTAGTATTCATAGAACGGATTCTCCTCACCGGTCATACACATCCATGCAAATACAAGAGATCCTCCTCTGGAAACGATATTCATTTTTCTCTTGTGATTACGGATCTGATCGATGGTCTTTCTTGTGATTCCACAGTGAAGAGTTACAAAGTCAACACCATCCTGTGCATGGAGTCTGACTACATCGATAAAATCTTTAGCTGTCAGCGTATCAAGATCTCTCTGATAGTGGATAACGGAATCATAAACCGGAACGGTTCCGATCATTGCCGGACACTCGGATGTCAGCTTGCGTCGGAACGGAATGGTATTTCCGTGGGAAGAAAGATCCATGATAGCATGGGCGCCCATGTTTACAGCTTCCATTACTTTCTGCATCTCTACATCGTAGTCCTTGCAGTCTCTGGATACCCCAAGGTTTACATTGATCTTGGTGCGGAGCATGGAACCTACGCCCTCCGGATCGATACATTTGTGATTTTTATTTGCACAGATCGCCACCTTACCGGAGGCTACCAGCGGAAGCAGTTCCTCTGTTGTCATGCGTTCCTTCTTAGCTACGATCTCAAGCTCAGGTGTGATGATGCCTTTACGGGCTGCCTCCATCTGTGTACTGTAATTTCTCATGTAAAAAAAAATCTCCTTCCATAAATTCTTTGTGTTTATACAACAAAAAACCGGCTGCTGCAACGCATACGCATCACGGCAACCGGCTCTTACTCTTACGTACTTAATGAAAATCTTCTGTACTTCTGATCTCTTCTGTACTCTCTGATCTTCTGTGTCTTTAAGAATCCTTCGTGCATATGTCCCTACGTTGGCATTATCCAAATCAGGTTATGGGTCAAGACATTTACAGTCTACTCTCAGCTCGCTTCAGCGGGCCCCCCTGTTTTCATATGTTGGGGACGTTTGTTCGTCCATGTGGTTATTATAGTATACCGGCTAAAATTTGTAAACCACAATTCTGCATTTTATGACTTTTTCTTTCGACATAATCTGCCATTTTATCTCTCAAACTCCCCCGGATCTTTCTTTACAGACATTCTTCCACAGCTTTGCTGTTCCCCGTCAGGAGGATATCCGCGATTCGCATTCACTGCTTATTGCTTTTCGCAATTACAGCAGTCGATTTCCCTGATCCGGTCAAGCTCTGCAAGGTTTTCTGCACCTGCACGGCGGATCCCCGCAAAAATGGAGCCCGCAATATTGTGCCATACACTGAAGATCGCGCCCGGAAGTGTTGCAAGCGGATTGGCTGCAAAATTAGCTGCTGCCAGTGAGACAGCAAGGCCACTGTTCTGCATGCCTACCTCTATAGCTATAGCAGTTGTTCTGGAATACTCCATATGGAAGATTTTTGCAGCCAGAAATCCCAGCATCATACCACAGAAATTGTGGATCGCCACTACTCCAAGCACCAGAACTCCACAGCTTACGATCTTCTCTGCATTTACAGCCACAATTCCTCCGATGATCATAACAATAGCTACAACCGACACCAGCGGCATAACATCGGATACCTTATCCACATGCTCTCCCGCAAGGCTCCGAAGAAAAACTCCCAGGAGAACCGGGATCAGAATTACCTTTACCACAGAAAGCACCATGGCCCAGAAGGATACTTCCACCCAGGCTCCTGCCAGAACATATACAAGAAACGGTGTCATCAACGGTGCTGCCAGTGTGGAAACTATAGTCATTCCCACAGAAAGCGCCACATCACCTCCTGCGATATAGGTGATCACATTGCTGGCTGTTCCGCCCGGACAGCATCCCACCAGGATCACTCCCAGTGCCAGATCTGCCGGAAGGTTCATCACTTTACACAGAAGCCAGGCGATCACCGGCATAATGGTATACTGAGCCACTGCACCGATCACCACTTCTTTGGGTCTGGAAAAAATTGCCCGGAAGTCATCCAGCTTTATGGTCAGGCCCATACCAAACATGATCACTCCCAGAAATACAGACGTATAATTCGTCATCCAGGAAAATCCGTCACGCCAGAAAAAAGCCAGGCAGGAAAAAGCGATGATAATGATCCCGATATATCTGGATGCAAGGCTGCTGATAATTCCGATTTTCTTTAAAACTTTTCCCATACATTATACCTCGTAGCTGAAGTTGTCGATCAGTCTTGTTTTTCCGATGTAAACAGCCATTGCTACAAGAACGCTGCGGTCAGCTTTTTCCACCGGCTGCATGGTAAGTGCATCTACCATGGATACATAATCAATCTTTGCCAGAGGCTCTGCTTCGATCACTGCTCGCATTTTTCCGAGAAGCTCTTCTGCCGGGATTCCTGCGTGAATGGCTTCCTGTCCGGCTTTTACTGCCTTTGACAGGCAAAGAGCTGCTTTTCTCTCTTCAGGGCTTAAGTATGTATTTCTGGAGGATTTTGCAAGTCCGTCCTCCTCACGGATGATCGGACAGCCTACGATCTCAATATCGAAGTTCAGATCACGCACCATCTTGCGGATGATGGCCAGCTGCTGTGCGTCTTTCTGTCCGAAATATGCTCTGTCCGGTGCCACAATGTGGAACAGCTTGGTCACAACGGTACACACACCTTTGAAATGGATCGGACGTGTTTTTCCGCAAAGTGTCTCTGACAGAGTATCTATACTTACAAATGCGTGGGGATCATGATACATCTCGGAAGGCTCCGGGCAGAAGATCAGGTCTGCTCCCAGACTTTCGCAGAGTTTGCTGTCACGCTCAAAGTCTCTCGGGTAGGCTTCCAGGTCCTCGGTAGGACCGAACTGTGTAGGATTGACGAAATCGGATACCACTACGATATCATTCTGCTCTCTGCATTTTTTGATCAGGCTTGCGTGTCCCTCATGGAGAAATCCCATGGTTGGCACAAGGCCTACTGTTTTTCCTTCTTTTTTCCACGCTTTGATCTGTTTTCTTGTTTCTTCTACTGTTTTTGTTACCTGCATTGTGCTCTCCTCTTTTCCGGTTCTGAAACCGGTTTTCTTAATAGATTCGAGATAGCCTCTTTTCTGAATTCACCTTCGTCTTATTATCTTCCTGATCTGCGTCAGGCCATATCCTTCAGCAGTCCGTGTTTCTCATAATTGGTCACTCTGCTGATCCTGTTCTCTTCATCTACAAATACAACTGCAGGCTTGTGAGTACGGGCTTCTTCCTGCTCGTACTGTGCGTAAGCCATGATGATGATCTTGTCACCGGTGCTCACACATCTTGCTGCTGCTCCGTTCAGGCAGATCATACCGCTTCCGCGTTCTCCGCAAATGGTGTATGTCTCGAAACGGCTGCCGTTGTTCACATCTACGATCTGGACCTTCTCATATTCCAGTATCCCGGCAGCTTCCAGCAGTTCCTCATCCACAGTGATACTTCCTACATAATCCAGTTCCGCCTGGACAACGGTTGCTCTGTGGATCTTTCCTTTTAACATCTCTATTGTCATCTTATATAAGTCCTTTCCTGCAGGGAATAATTTTCAAGTGGATAAAAGCATCCGCTTCTGTATTTAATAAAAAAGCGTCTCGGGGTACACTTCGACCCTGAAACGCTTCTGATTGATTCCCTGTATATTGAGTCCTGTTTTTATACACGAAAAGCATGCTCTTCAACAGTTGCTCAAAATTCCCATAACTGTTGTAACGCCTTCGTTATCATCGATACAGGCTCGTATCTTTTATAATTTTCATATATCCGTCCGTTCCCGATCCCGGGTTCCGGCTGGCTATTTTTATATAAGATTCCAGTGATTTCAGCCAGAGTATAGTTTTGAGTCCAAATACTATCTCTGTGGGGTATTATTGCACCCCGACACTGGTTTGTCAATAATTTTCATATTCTCTATTATCATGAATGGCAGTAATAATCCCAAAACCAGTTACTTTCATCAAAAAACCCTCCCACACAGCAATTTCTCTGCCATGTGAAAGGGCTTTAGCTTTCTTCCTTTATGCACATTATTTATGGATATGCACATCCAGCTGATTATAAGGAATCTCAATTCCATAATAATCAAAATCTTCCTTGATTCTCTGGTTCAATCTCCATCTGGCTGCCCAGTAGCGGTCGGTATCTACCCAGACACGAAAGCCCATGATCACAGAGCTTTCTGCCAGCTCGTCTACGAATACCACCATCTCTTCGTCTTCTCTTGTATCCGGATCCTCGGTGAGGATATCTTCCAGGATATCCTTGGCCTTCTGGATATCTGCATTGTAAGAGATCCCCACTTTGATCTCCAGCCTTCGCTGATCCCTTGCTGTTACGTTGGTGATGGTCACATTGGAAAGAGTACCGTTCGGGATCACGATGTGCTTGTTATCAATGGATAACAGCGTTGTATAACAGATCTCGACCTTGGCTACCGTTCCCTCGCTTCCGTCCTGTCCGTTAACGATGATGTAATCCCCTACCTGGAAAGGCTTGAACAGAAGAAGCATCATACCTCCTGCCAAGTTGGCAAGTCCACCCTGGAGGGCAAGACCCATAGTAACACCTGCAGTTCCGAGAAGTGCTGCCAGAGATGATTCCTTTACTCCAAAGCTTGTGGATATGTTAAAGATCAGGAGTATGTAAAGTACGATCTTGACCAGTGAGGACATAAACTGTGCCACTCCTGTATCCAGCCTGGATTTTGTCAGTGATTTCCTCACAAACTTTACGATCCATTTAATTACCGTGCTTCCTACCCAGAAAGCAACAATAGCCAGAACAACCTTGATTCCGAATTTCGTGATGTCCGGCAGATAATTTTCAAACATCTGCCTGTACTGGCTTACCTGATTTCCGACCTCCTGCACGGTCTGTACAGTACTATCCAAATATAATCCCTCCTGTCTGATCGATCATTCGATATACATATGCGGATCGATCTATGAGCTTCAAAGCTTATTTCTGATATAAGCATTTCCTATAATCCGCATCTGGTAATATAATAATACAGCAGTGGTTTTTCCCTGTAAACCTGATTTCTCCGGTTCTATAAAGTATAGGGTATAAACCACTGCTGTATTTCTGTTATAGCTTTATTGTATATCTGTCCGGTAATCCGCCGCAGAATGCTGCAGAATATACTTGCCTGCTTCTCTTTACTCAGTTTTTCTCTTTATTTACTGATTCCCTTCATGGAAAGGCTGATACGTTTTTTCTTCATATCAACCCCAAGAACACGGACATCCACGATATCTCCCACACTGACTGCTTCCAACGGATGTTTGATGAATTTCTCGCTCATCTCGGAAATATGGACCAGGCCATCCTGATGCACACCGATATCCACAAAAGCACCGAAGTCAATGACATTGCGGACAGTTCCCTTAAGAACCATGCCCTCTTTCAGATCCTTCATATCTAGGACATCGGTACGGAGGATCGGTTTCGGCATCTCGTCACGTGGATCTCTGGCAGGTTTTTCCAGTTCCTTTACGATATCACGTAAGGTTGGCTCTCCGATTTCCAGCTCCTTTGCCAGTTTTCCGTAATCGCGGATCTGCCCAGAAATACCGGTAAGCTTACGCTCTGCCACATCTTCCGGTGTGTAGCCCAGCTTTTCCAGGAGTTTTTTTGCTGCGTCATAGCTTTCCGGATGGACACTGGTTGCGTCCAGAGGATTTTTGCCTCCTGTGATCCGTGTGAAACCTGCACACTGCTCAAAAGCTTTCGGACCAAGCTTGGCAACCTTAAGAAGCTCTCTTCTTGTCTGGAAACGGCCGTTTTCCTCACGGTAGGCTACGATATTCTTTGCGATGGCCTTGCTGATTCCGGAAATATACTCCAGAAGGGATGCAGATGCAGTATTCAGATCCACTCCGACCTTGTTTACACAATCTTCCACAACGCCGTTAAGGGCTTCTCCCAGCTTTTTCTGGTTCATATCATGCTGATACTGACCGACACCGATGGATTTCGGATCGATCTTTACAAGCTCTGCAAGCGGATCCTGTACACGTCTTGCGATGGATGCGGCGCTTCTCTGTCCAACATCGAAATTCGGGAATTCTTCCGTAGCAAGCTTGCTTGCGGAATATACAGAAGCACCTGCCTCGTTGGTGATAACATACTGGACCTTTTCAGGGATTTCCTTAAGAAGCTCCACGATGATCTGCTCGGATTCTCTGGATGCCGTTCCGTTTCCTACAGAGATCAGTGTCACATGATATTTGCTGATAAGCTTTTTCAGGGTTTCCTTTGCGGCACGGATCTTGGTCTCATTGGTTGGTGCTGTGGGATAAATAACTGTGGTATCCAGAACCTTTCCGGTAGGATCTACCACTGCCAGCTTGCATCCGGTACGGAAGGCAGGGTCCCAGCCAAGAACTACCTGTCCTGCAATTGGAGGCTGCATGAGAAGCTGCTCCAGATTTTTGCCAAAGACATGGATGGCACCGTCCTCTGCTGCCTCTGTAAGGGCGCTTCGGATCTCACGCTCAATAGCCGGTCCGATGAGACGTTTATAGCTGTCCTCAATGGCTTCTTTCAGAACAGGTGTAGTGTATGGATTATCGCGGACGATCACCTGTTTTTCAAGATAACGGATGATCTCTTCCTCAGGTGCAAGGATCTTCACAGTAAGGAATTTCTCTTTCTCACCACGGTTCAGAGCAAGGACACGATGACCTGCAAGCTTTTTCACCGGCTCCTCAAAGTCATAATACATCTCGTATACAGACTGCTCCTTCTCATCTCTTGCGGTGGAACATATAGTTCCCTTATCCATTGTTCTCTTACGGATACTGATACGATAATCTGCTTCATCAGAAATGTGTTCTGCAATGATATCTCTGGCACCGCTGATGGCCTCTTCCACAGTTTTGACTTCTTTTTCCTCAGAAAGAAATGCTTTTGCCTCTTCTTCAAGAGGTTTCTTCGTCATCTGGAGAAGGATGATGTCGGCCAGAGGTCCCAGACCTTTTTCCCTGGCGATGATGGCACGTGTACGGCGCTTCGGGCGGTACGGACGGTAAAGATCCTCTACCACAACGAGTGTCTGCGCTGCCTCGATCTGTTTCTTCAGCTCCGGAGTCAGCTTGCCCTGCTCCTCGATGCTGCCCAGAACCTGAGCCTTTTTATCCTCAAGATTTCTTAAATAAGTAAGTCTCTCATTAAGATTACGAAGCTGTTCATCGTTCAGTGTACCGGTTGCTTCCTTACGGTATCTGGAAATAAAAGGAATGGTGCAGCCTTCATCGATCAGCTTAACCGCTGCCTCGACCTGCCATTTCTCAACGTTCAATTCTCTGGTAATTACCTGAATAATATCCATTTTTATCTTTCTCCCGTTGTTTCAAATTTGCCTGAGGCTGCTTTTTCCTCTTTACACAGCTTCTGACATTTATCAAAGATCAATCTGTGCGATCACGTCCTTCAGAGCATTGGCGCTCGCATGAAGCTTCTCTGTCTCCTCCTCGGTCAGCGGAACACGAACGATACGTTTTACACCTTCCGGTCCGATAGAAGCCATGGTACTAAGACATACGTCTTCAACACCGTACTCTCCGTGAAGCATGGTTGATACACTGACTATTGTATCAGATGCTGCAAGAAGAAGCGAGCAAAGTCTGCAAACAGATACGGCTACCGCATAAAATGTAGCACCCTTCTTGGCGATCACTGTTGATCCTGAAGTATGAACATACTCCAGAACCTCTTCTCTGTCAAGTGGCTGCAGATCTTTCTGATCCTCATGAACGATCTTGTCAAACTCATCAAGGGTCGCACCTGCAACAAAGGCTCTGGACCACGGTACAAAGGAAGTATCTCCATGCTCTCCGAATACATAGGCGTGGATGTTTTTCTCAGATACACCGTAGTGCTGAGAAAGTCTGCAGCGGAGACGGGCCGTATCCAGGGCGGTTCCGGAACCAAGGATCTGATTTTCCGGCAGTCCGGAAAGCTTTGCAAATGCATAAGTCATAATATCACATGGATTACTTACGATAATATAAAGCGCTTTGGGAGCCACCTTTACGATCTCCGGAGTAATACTCTTCATAATGTTGACGTTGGTCTGTGTCAGCTCGATGCGAGTCTGTCCCGGTTTTCTGGCAATACCGGAAGTGATGATCACAATGTCAGAATCTACAGCATCCGGGTAATCTCCTGCCACGATGGAGATCGGCTCACGGAAACTGGTTCCCTGCTCAATATCCATAACCTCACCTTCAGCCTTATCTTTGTTAATATCGATCAGAACAATCTCTGATGCAATACTCCTCTGTGATAAGGTATAAGCGATAGTTGCTCCTACACTTCCTGCTCCGATGATCGTAATTTTACTGCTCATATTTGTTCTCCTTTCAGCGTTGTTTGTCATTTTAATAACAACTTTAATTACACACATTCAAACATAACATAAAACATTGCCCTGTGCAATAAAAATTTTATTGTATTTCTCAGGTTAATCCCCGCTAATTTGCATTTCAAATTATTTAAACCGCTTATATTTTCTGATATTTTTCATATTATTCTGTATACATTCCTGTTATTTTTTTATCGATTTATAGAAGCAATTTCAGAAACCTAGCAAAAACCTCTGAACTTCAAAAAAAATCAAGAAGTCCAGAGGTTTCTTTCACCTCTTATTATTGGCTTAGATTCAGATGTTTATAGCTGCTCCAACGTTCACCCGGTTAATTCTTTGCCTGGGCAAGGGCTTTTTGTGCAGCGTCCAGGATCCCTTCGGAGGAATATGTGGCTCCGCTGACAGTATCGATCCCATCCGCCGACTGGTTTGCCATGATCTGAGAATAGATCGTGCTCCATGCAGGATCAAAAAATTCCGGTGTATCCTGATTTGTCTGCTCAATGGATACGATCTGGCCTCCTGAGATCGTAATTGTCAGATATGTTTTTCCTCCATATCCAAAAGCCGAGCCTGTATACGTTCCATCTCTGTACATTCCCACCGGTTCCGGTGCTTCCGTTGGCTCCGGTGTTGCATCCGGCTCATCTGTCCCTGGTGTTGGAGTTACATTGGGTTTTTCAGGAACCGGCGTCACATCCGGGTCGTCCGGCTCCGGCGTCGGGGTTGCTGCCGGCGTCTCTATTGGCTTCGGTGTGGCTGTTGGTTTCGGCGTTGCCGTAGGTTTCGGTGTGGCTGTTGGCTTTGGTGTCGGTTTCTTTGTCGGAGTTGGTGTCGGTTTCTTTCCATACTCCGGATTGATCGCTTCTTTAAGAGCTTTTTTTACAGCGTTGAGAATTCCGTTGGAGGAATAGGTTGCTCCGCTGACTGCATCAATATCATCTACAGAATCCGTACCAATGATCTGTTCCTCCAGCACGCTCCATGCTTTTTCAAAAAACTGCTCCGTGTCCGTATTTTCCTGTTTCAGGGCTTCGATCACTCCATCCTTGATGGTCACAGTTACCTTCACGTCTCCATTGAAGCCCTTTGCCGAAGCTGTATATTTACCGTCCAGATATTTTTGGGGACTGTCCGGATCTTCCGGTTTCTTTGTAGGAGATGGTTTTTTGGATGGTTTTTTTGTAGGTGACGGAACTGATGTCGGAGTTGGTAAAGCAGTTGCCGCAGGTGTAGGGGTGACCTGCTGGCTGTTTCCATCTGCCGCTGCCTGGGAGAGGGCATTCTGAACTGCCTGGATGATTCCGTTGGAGGAATAGGTTGCTCCACTTACTGCATCTACATTCGGTGTATTTCCGGCGATCATCCTGCTGATCACACCCTGAGCTGACGCAAAATACGACGCGGTTTCTCCAGATGCCTCCAGAATATCTATGGCTGCAATCTTTCCGCCGCTGATTGTTACTCTCACGCGGATCGTCCCGCCAAATCCGGTTCCGCTTCCTTCATACGTACCGTCCTTATATCCATCTGCCGGAACGCTTGCTACCGGTGTCTGCGTGGTTCCCTGTCCTGCGGCGCCGGCATTGCTTTTTGCAGATTCGGAAACCGTTCTTGTACCTGAGCTTTTTTTCGCTGCTGTTTTTTTTGAATTTTTTTTCGATGAGCTTTTCTCTTTTGTTGTACTGTTTTTCTCAGCTGTGTTGTCAGAAACAGTATTTTCTTTTTCATACCCGAGATATTTTTCCAGCTCTGAAGCAGACATTACGGTCGTCTCTGCTTGCCCGACTGCTTCTGTCTCTCCATCAGAGCCCTTCGCCTTTATGCCTGAAAACACAAGCGCCGCAATCACAGCTGCTGCAGGAACCAGCTTGGTCCAGGGTATCTTCGGAGTATTTTTTTCCTCCTGCTTTTTATCTTTCAGATCTTTTTCCATGCTTCCTTACTCTCTCCTCTTTTCTTGCGGCCTCTGTCAGACATTGCTCTTCAGAAATCAGCAGACCTCTGCCGCAGACATTGCTCTATGTCTGCGGCAGAGGCTCCCGGATATCTGTGCTCACATTCGGTTCAACAGTGAAATTATTTAACTGTTACCACAAATTTCTTTGTAATTCCGTTGCATTTCACTGTGATCGTTGCTTTACCTTTTTTGATTCCCTTTACAACACCCTTGCTGTTTACAGCTGCAACTTTTTTATTGCTGCTTGTATATGTAACCTTGCCTGCAGGTGTTGCTTTGGATCTGATGGTTGTTGTTTTACCTTTTTTGATCGTTGCAGAAGATTTTACAAGACTGAATGCAGGATTCTTGACAACTACTTTGCAGGTTGTCTTCAGGGCTCCTGCCTTTGCTGTAATCGTAACGGTTCCTGCTTTGATTCCTTTTACAACACCTGTTTTACTGTTTACGGTTGCACCCTTTGTGTTGCTGCTTGTGTATTTTACAGTTGCAGATGGTGTTGCAGTTGCTTTTACAGTTGCTGTTTTTCCTTTGTAGATCGTTACGGAAGCCTTTGCGAATTTAATTGTAGAAGCTTTTACTGTTACCTTGCAGGTTGCTGTGGCATTTCCGACCTTTGCTGTGATAACTGCTGTTCCGGCTTTTACGCCTTTAACAACACCCTTGCTGCTTACCGTTGCAACCTTTGTGTTGCCGGACTTAAATGTTACTGCTGCATCGCTGTCATTTGTTGTTGCCTTAAGAGTCGTTGTTTTTCCTGTATATACAGCTGCTGCTGTCTTATCAAGTGTAACTGTTACCTTCTGAAGCTCTTTCTCTGCTCCCTGAAGATGTTCAAGTGCTTCATTTACCTCAGCCTGACTTGCATCTGTTTTTGCAAGAATGTCTTCTGCTTCCTGAAGCTCACCGGCAAAGGACTTCCAGGTTGCAATTGTGTAATCTGCCTCTGCCAGAGCCTTTGCAGCTTCCACTTCTGTTTTAAGACTTGTAAAATCAGTTGGCTCCATTGTAGGATTTACGATATTCTCTGCAGTTGCCTGGAAGCTGTAGGTATAGTCATTATATCCAAGAGCATACACTGTCAGTTTCCAGTATCCTGTTCCGTCTGTTCCTCCCGGAAGCTTGCAGCGTGCAGATTTTGTAAGTCCAAGCTGGATTCCCATTGCTTTATGCATCCAGTTATCTGCGGCAAACTTGGTTCCATAAGAAGCGAGGCATTTTGTATATGTGGAATCATCTCCATAATAATCCCAGCGTACAGCCTGCATATTTGCACCAAGATCGCCATAATTTCCATTGAGATCCACACGGAGAAATTCGCCGTAGCTTCCGCTTGCTGCTTTTACACTCGGCTTGATCTCTGTTGCTGTTTTTAACGCCTGATCCTTGATACCGGAAGCTGTTCCGTCTGATTTTCTTGCTGTAAATGTAAAGCCGTCACCATTTTTCTCCGCATATTTCAGACCATTTGTCTGTGCATTTACGTCTGCCACAAGGCCTTTATAATACTGGAGATTGTTTTCACTGTATCCTCCGGAGAGCACAGCTCCATCCTGTACAACATTATACTTTTTGCAAAAATCTGCAAAATCTGCGGTCTTAACTGCTACCGGGACATATTTCAGACCATATATCTCATAATGATCCATCGTATAGGTTTTTCCATCTTCTGTTGTTATACTGCCTCTGTTCCATTTTACCTTGGAACCGTCTGTAAGATAAAGTGTGCTTCCTTTATCCTCCCAGTAGGATACGTCGAATCTGGTTCCGTCTTCAGCAATGATCGTAGCTTCTGTCTGATAGCTTCCTCTGTGAAGTCCATGATTTGCAGTCGCTCTTGTTACTGTATCAAAAGCTCCTATATCAAACTCACTATGTGAATCCTTCTCTTCTGAAGAGCTTGTATCTCCAGCTGCATATACGCCTTCTGCTGCCCAGTACTCACCCCAGGTAAGTCCTGCATATACGTACTGATACTCGCCTGTCAGCTGGTCAGAATCGGAAAATGCTTCCGCCACTTCATCGCCTTCTGTGAAATCCTCTTCCCCTGTAGAGAACGGGTCTGCTTCCTCTGCTGTATCTTCCTGCTGGATATCCTCTGTCTCGTCTGCAGCAGCTTCTGGCACTGCTGCATCCTCTGCTGCTTCTTCTGTTATGTCTGCAGCATCCTCTATAGCTTCTTCTGCTACAGCTTCAGTATCCTCTGCCGTTTCCTCTGTGCT
>ENA-OQDL01000918-OQDL01000918.1-human-gut-metagenome-genome-assembly--contig:-NODE-918-length-16628-cov-3.489425_pt1 | contig 16628 bp, 19 predicted proteins | sample MGYA00242782_ERZ504609 | MGnify/ENA primary metagenome ERZ504609 (study PRJEB26092, sample SAMD00036320) | human gut metagenome | host: Homo sapiens | study: EMG produced TPA metagenomics assembly of... | reverse complement strand
CTACGTTCTACGAAATTTTTACACAGTCATCAACCAGCCAGCGGATTCGGTCTGTCAGATAGTCCTGGAAGAAGCTGCATTCTCCTTTTGCCCACGCAAACCATACCTTTGGATGCATCTACATGTGTCACACTTGCTCCGGCTGCCGCTGCTGCGAGAGTAGCACCACCTGTGTAAGCAAAAGTCAGCACTTTGACCGGTCTTCCGGCATTTCTGATCATTTTCAGAGAACCAGTCCCAGTTTGTTGCCTGTTCCGGAAAAAGACCGGTATGTTTAAAACTAAAAGGCTTCAGGTTAAATGTAAGCTCTTTATAATGAATCTGCCACTGTTCCGGGAGGCTGAAGAATTCCCATTCTCCGCCGCCTTTCTTACTGCGGTGATAGTGACCGTTCATATGTTTCCAGCCGCGTTCCGTCTTCGGAGTATCCCAAATTACCTGAGGATCCGGACGGACCAGAGTATATTTTCCCCAACGCTCTAACTTTTTCACCTTTACTGCAATCTATTACTTCATAATCTTTCCATTGATCTGCAATCCACATAGAATTATAATCCTCTTTCATTTTTTAATAATATAAGCTCTATTTATTTCCCGCTTTTATAATATGTAATGAGAACATATCCAGGAAAAGATTTCTGGACAGTCCTGTAGAGGAATTATAGCATGCAAAAAACCAGAAATTCAATTTGAAAGCATTCATAGCTCTCCAACATACGAAAAATCTGACTTTACATTTCTAAACAATTCCTGCATACACTTTACATACATTTAACAATCAATAGATTTCGGATTTAACATACGCCATTTATGATAGCTATTGTCAGGAAGGACAAAGACAAAATAAATCATGAATGAAAAATCAAGAATCTAAGGAGAGTATGATTATGAAATTGAAAAAGTTTATTGCAATTTTATCCGTAGCAACAATGACAGCAGGACTTGCAGTTGGATGTGGAAGTTCATCAGACAGTGGCTCATCAGACAGCAGTTCAGCAGATAGTAAGAGCAGCGACTGGGATTCTTCAAATGATATCACCATCGTTTCAAGAGAAGATGGTTCAGGAACAAGAGGAGCATTCATTGAACTTTTCGGGATTGAAGAAAAGAAAGACGGCGAAAAAGTTGATATGACAACAGATGATGCACAGATCACAAACAGCACATCTGTAATGCTTACAACAGTAGCCGGAGATGATTATGCAATCGGTTATGTATCACTCGGATCATTAAATGATACAGTAAAAGCTTTAAAGATTGACGGAGAAGAAGCTACAGAGCAGAACATCAAAGATGGAAAATATAAAATCTGCAGACCATTTAACATTGCAACAAAGAAAGGTGCAGATAATGAAGTGGCAAAAGACTTCATCGCTTATATCATGAGCAAAGAAGGACAGCAGGTGATTTCAGACAACGGATATATCGGAGACGATTCAGCAGAAGCTTATGCGGGAAGCAAGCCATCCGGGAAAGCTGTTGTCGGCGGATCCTCTTCCGTATCACCGGTTATGGAAAAACTGATCGAGGCATATAAGAAAGTTAATACCGGAGCAGAGATTGAGCTTCAGACTACAGACTCTACAACAGGTATGACATCAGCAATCGACGGAAGTTATGATATCGGAATGGCATCACGTGAATTACAGGATGAAGAAAAAGATAAACTGGACAGCCAGGTAATTGCTACAGACGGTATTGCGGTTATCGTAAATAAAAACAATACAACAGATGAACTCAGCAGTGATCAGGTAAAGACAATTTACACTGGTGATGCAACCACATGGGATGAGGTAGTGAAATAATATGAAATCAAAAGCGTGGACAGAGAAATTCATGCAGGGAGTGTTTGCAGTTGCCGCCTGTGCTTCAGTACTGGCGGTTGCACTCATTTGTATTTTCTTGTTTGCAAATGGAATTCCTGCAATGAGTAAAATCGGATTCGGGGAATTCCTGACCGGTGAATTATGGAAACCAAAGAATGACATATACGGAATCTTTCCGATGATCATTGGAAGTCTGTATGTAACGGCTGGTGCAATTATCATCGGTGTACCGATCGGAATCCTGACAGCGGTATTCATGGCATTCTACTGTCCGAAAGTAGTCTATAAACCACTGAAGATGGCAACAGAACTTCTGGCAGGAATCCCATCCGTTGTCTATGGATTTTTCGGTCTTGTAGTTCTCGTACCGTGGGTAAGAGAAATCGGAAGAACACTTCATCAGGGGGGAAACGGAAGCAGTATGATCACAGCATCCATTCTTCTGGGAATGATGATCTTACCAACGATCATCGGACTTACGGAATCTGCGCTTAGAGCAGTTCCTACACAGTACTATGAAGGTGCGGTAGCACTTGGCGGAACACACGAAAGAGCAATCTTTACTGTTGTTTTACCGGCAGCCAAATCTGGAGTAGTGGCAGCTATTGTTCTTGGAATCGGGCGTGCGATCGGAGAGACGATGGCAGTGATCATGGTGGCTGGTAATCAGCCGAGAATGCCGGAAGGAATCTTCAGAGGAGTCAGAACACTGACAGCAAATATCGTAATTGAGATGGGATATGCATCAGGACTTCACAGAGAAGCACTGATTGCAACCGGCGTAGTTCTCTTCGTATTTATCCTTCTTCTGAACTTCTGTGTAGCACTTTTGAAGAGGGGGAAGAATTATGAGTAGTAATGAAGTAACATGGAAAGATAAGTTAAAAGCATATACCAGAACTCCTGGATCACTGATCGTAATGCTTCTTGTCATGCTTTCTGCAATTATGACATTTGCAGTACTTATATTTCTGATCGTATATGTGCTGGCGCATGGTGTTCCGTATTTGAAACCATCCATTTTCTCACTTCATTATACATCGGAAAATGCCTCGCTGATGCCGGCATTGATCAACACAGTGATCATGACCTTGTTATCACTTCTGATCGCAGTTCCATTTGGGATCTCTGCAGCGATCTTCCTTGTGGAATATGCAAAACGTGGTAATAAATTTGTAGAAGTGATCAGACTTACAACAGAGACGCTTCAGGGAATTCCATCTATCGTATATGGACTGTTTGGTATGCTGTTCTTTGTAAATGACCTGTAAATGGGGATTTTCGATTCTGGCAGGAGCGTTTACTCTTGCGATCATGGTATTACCGCTGATCATGAGAAGCACAGAAGAAGCATTGAAATCCGTACCGGATTCTTACAGGGAAGGAAGCTTCGGACTTGGCGCAGGAAAATTGCGTACAGTATTCCGGATCGTGCTTCCATCAGCAATACCTGGAATCCTTGCCGGTGTGATCCTGGCGATCGGACGAATCGTCGGAGAGACAGCAGCACTGATCTATACAGCAGGTACTGTTGCGAAGGTGCCTGAGAATGTATTGAGTTCAGGAAGAACTCTGGCAGTGCATATGTATAATCTGTCAAGTGAAGGTCTTTATATGAATCAGGCTTATGCAACGGCTGTAGTACTGTTGGTGCTGGTAGTTGTGATTAATACCCTGTCTGGCATGATTGCCAAACGGATTACAAAAGCATAGCAGCTGTGCAGAGATAAATCAGAAAAAACAGGAAGGAATCATACATGAGTAAAATAAGTATCAAGAACATGGAACTTCATTACGGTGATTTCCATGCTCTGAAAAATGTGAATCTTGAGATAGAAGCGAATAAGATCACAGCATTCATCGGACCATCCGGATGTGGAAAGTCTACATTATTGAAATCCATCAACCGGATGAATGATCTAATAGAAGGATGCAGGATCGATGGCCAGATTCTTCTGGACGGACAGGATATTTTCCATGATATTGATGTGAATCTGCTTAGAAAAAGAGTGGGAATGGTATTCCAGAAACCGAATCCATTTCCAATGAGCATTTATGACAATGTTGCATATGGACCTAGAACCCACGGAATCCGTTCGAAAGCAAAACTGGATGACCTGGTAGAAAAATCTTTAAGAGATGCGGCAATCTGGAATGAATGCAAGGACAGATTAAAGACCAGCGCACTTGGAATGTCAGGCGGCCAGCAGCAGAGACTTTGTATTGCAAGAGCACTGGCGGTGCAGCCGGAAGTTCTCCTTATGGATGAACCGACATCGGCACTGGATCCTATCTCGACATCTAAGATAGAAGACCTTGCGATGGAATTGAAAAAAGATTATACTATCGTTATGGTAACACATAATATGCAGCAGGCGGTACGTGTGTCAGATAATACGGCATTCTTCCTGTTGGGAGAAGTCATTGAATATAATGAAACAGAAAAATTATTTTCGATTCCGGCAGATAAGAGAACGGAAGATTATATCACAGGGAGGTTTGGCTAGGACATGCGTAATCGGTTTGATCAGCAGCTGGAGTTACTTAATGAGCAGCTTACACGTATGGGAGAGTTATGTGAAGTTGCAATCGGAAAAGCAACAACAGCATTAAAAGAAGGAAGTATGGAACAGGCACAGAAGGTGATTGAGGCAGATGAAGAGATCGATCAGGCAGAGACAGATATTGAAAGACTCTGTTTGAAACTGCTTCTTCAGCAGCAGCCTGTGGCAAGAGATTTAAGACAGATTTCAGCGGCACTGAAAATGATCACAGATATGGAACGTATCGGCGATCAGGCTTCGGATATTGCAGAGATCATCATTACAGAGGAGAAGTCGGAAGCGCAGGACATTCCAAAGATCATCAAAATGTCCGAAGCAGCCGGAAAGATGGTGCGTGACAGCGTCAATGCATATGTGGAAAAAGACCTTGAACTTTCCAGAAAAGTTATACAAGATGATGACGTTGTGGATGAACTTTTTGAAGAAGTGAAGACAACACTAATTGGCTTTATTGCGGAAAATAAAGGAGCACAGGGCGTAGAGGCAATTGACCTGATCATGGTGCAAAATATCTGGAACGTATCGCAGACCATGCAACAAATATCGCAGAGTGGGTGGAATTCTCTATCACAGGAATCCACAAGGCTTCTGTAGTATAAAGAAGGAGAAAGAGGAATGATTTTTTGTGTAGAAGATGACAGTAACATACGGGAACTGGTGGTGTATACCCTGGAGAGTACAGGGTTTCAGGCGCGCGGATTCGAAGATGGAAGTTCATTCCTTGAAGCTCTGGCATTAGAGACGCCAGAGCTTGTTTTGCTTGATATTATGCTTCCGGGAGAAGACGGAATGGAGCTTTTGAGAAAGTTAAAAGCATCTAAGAAAACGAGAGAGATTCCGGTCATCATGGTTACAGCCAAAGGAGCAGAATATGATAAAGTAAAAGGACTGGATGCCGGTGCGGATGATTATGTTACAAAACCATTTGGCATGATGGAGTTGATCTCACGTATCAAGGCTGTATTAAGACGCAGTGCAAATGGAAGCATATCCAGTGAGAATACATTTGAGATCGGAGAGATCCGGCTGAATCCGAAGAAGCATGAAGTGACCGTTCACGGAGAAGTGGTGAAACCTGACACTGAAAGAGTATGAATTTATTGGAAACGCCTGATGAAGAATTCGAAATATTGTCCTTACCAGAGACCAGCTTTTGGAAGATATCTGGGGATATGATTTCGACGGGGAGACGAGAACCGTGGATGTGCATGTCAGAACTTTAAGACAGAAGCTTGGAGATGCAGGCGAACAGATTGAGACGGTCCGCGGAGTCGGATACCGTATGAGCAGGTAATAGTATGAAACAAAGTATGAGAAAAAAGATCCAGAGCAGTATGATTCTTGTCATTACCCTGACGATGATCATAGCTTATGCGATCACCACGCTGGTTGTATACCGTCAGACGATCCATATCATGGAAGGTGAGGTAAGACAGGAAGCGGACTATATTAACGTAGCACTCGATACTTTCGGGGAGTCTTATCTGAAGACGATGGATAACGTGCATGCGGACACAAGAATTACCCTGATCGATCCGGATGGTAGGGTGAAATATGACTCAAAAGAAGATGATGTAACCCTTCAGAATCACAAGAACCGGCCGGAAGTAAAAGCTGCGCTGAAAAACGGAAGTGGTCAGGATATCCGTGAATCGAATACATTGAATAAAGAGATGTTCTATTATGCAGTGAAATTGGAAAATGGAGATGTCCTGCGAGTATCAAAGACGGTAGATACTGCATTCCGGACAGCAATGAAGGTATTCCCGGCGATGGGGCTGATCGCATTGATCATGCTGGCATTTGCGGGAATCCTTGTAAAATGGCAGGTAACGAGACTGATCCGCCCGATCAACAGACTGGATCTTGAGAATCCATTGGAGAATGACGTGTACGAAGAATTAACACCTCTTTTACAGAGTATCGACAAGCAGAATAAAGAAAAAGATGCAGTTGCCAATATGAGAAAAGAATTCTCGGCAAATGTATCTCACGAGCTGAAGACACCGCTTACGTCAATTTCAGGTTACGCAGAAATCATGAAAAGCGGACTGGTAAAGCCGGAAGATATGAAAGGTTTTGCGGAAAGAATCTATAATGAAGCAAGGCGTCTGATCACTTTGGTAGAAGATATCATCAAGTTATCAAAACTGGATGAGGGCAATGTGCAGCTGGAAAAAGAAGAAGTAGATCTCTATAAGCTGACGAGGGAGATTCTGACCAGACTTTCACCACAGGCAGCGAAGCGGAAAGTGCATGTAGAGGTGACGGGAGAACCGGTAGAGTATGTGGGTATCCGTCAGATCCTGGATGAGATGATTTACAATATCTGTGAAAATGCGATCAAGTATAACAAAGAAGGCGGAAAATTAACCGTCTGGGTAGGCAATACCCTGCAGGGAAAGAAGGTCTGCGTTACGGATACCGGAATCGGAATCCCGGAGAACGAGACGGACCGTATCTTTGAACGTTTTTATCGTGTAGACAAAAGCCATTCTAAAGAAACAGGTGGAACAGGTCTTGGACTGTCTATCGTAAAGCATGGAGCAATGCTTCATGGGGCGAAGATCCATGTGGACAGTAAACTGGGTGAAGGTACGAAGATAGAACTTATATTTTAAAAAATAACGAAGTTTTTAAGAAATCTTAAGAATTATTTGCGTATGTCTTTAAGAAACGAAGCCTACAATAGCATCAAGAAAAAGATGAGGAGGCTTATTGTTATGGACAAGATCAGTATTATCATCCCGTGCTTCAATGAAGAAGAAGCATTGCCAATTTATTATGCAGAAATGAAAAAAGTCATGGACAGCATGAAAAAACAGACCAGTTTTGAACTGCTATTTGTAGATGACGGGTCATCCGATAGAACATATGAGATTATGAAAGACTTACACAGAAAGGACGGAAGATGTCAGTACCTATCCTTTTCCAGAAACTTTGGAAAAGAAGCTGCGATCTATGCGGGACTTCAAAACGCAAGCGGTGATTATGCTGCAATCATGGATGTAGATCTGCAGGATCCGCCGTCGCTGCTGCCTGATATGTACAGAATTTTAAAAGAGGAACCATATGACAGCGTGGCAACCAGACGTTCAACAAGAATGGGTGAACCAAAGATCCGTTCATTCTTATCTAAAGAGTTTTACAACGTGATCAATAAGATTTCCAGGACAGAGATTGTAAGCGGTGCCAGAGATTACCGCCTGATGAACCGTAAGATGATAGATGCAGTGCTGGAAATGAGTGAATATAACCGCTTTTCCAAAGGAATCTTCGGTTGGGTAGGATTCCGCACCAAATGGCTGGAATATGAGAATATCGAAAGATCTGCCGGAGAAACAAAATGGAATGTAAAGAAATTATTCATTTACTCGTTGGAGGGAATCACGGGATTTTCTGTAGTTCCGCTGTCGATTGCAGCGTATATGGGAGTTTTGTTCTGCGGATTATCATTCCTGATGATTGTTGCGATCGTAGTCCGTACATTAATCTGGGGAGATCCGGTGGCCGGATGGCCATCGATGGTTTGTATCTTGTTTGGCGTGGGTGGTGTACAGCTTCTGTGTACCGGAATTCTGGGACAGTATCTTGCCAAGACATACCTGGAAGTAAAGAACCGGCCTGTATACCTGTTAAAGGATTCCAGTAAAGAAGAACAGCGGATCATGATGATGCCATTATCACAAAATCTGCGGAGGAAGAGTTATGGACAAGGTTAAGAGATACATTCCTTACCTGCTGCTTACAGGCTTAACACTCTTTTTTTGCCGGATGTTTGTGGGCAGATATGGAATCTTTGGAGCAAAGGTAGACTGGCTCAGTCAGCATAGTGTGCTGCCGGATTATTTCCGGCAGCAGTTTTATGCAACCGGAAAGTTATTTCCCGAATTTGCGGCGAATCTGGGCGGCGGCCAGAATATTTATCATTTTGCTTATTACGGACTATATAGTCCGTTGATTCTGCCGTCATATCTGCTTCCGTTTGTGAAAATGTCGGATTACATCATGGCGGTCAGCATAACAGGTCTGACTGCTTCGGTACTGCTGTTTTATTACTGGCTGAAAAGCAGAAAGACGGATGCAGGCACTGCTTTTATCCTGTCACTGATGTTCCTGCTGGCAGGACCGATGATCGGTCAGTACAGCGGGCAGATCATGTTTGTGGATTATATGCCGTTCTTATGTCTGGCACTCATAGGTGTGGACCGGTATTTTGAGCAAGAAAAAAGTGGCCTTTTACAATCAGTGTATTTCTGATGATCATGACCAGTTTTTATTTCAGTATTGGTGGAATGCTGGCATTGGTTCTTTATGGCCTGCACCGGTATTTTGAACAAAGAGAAGAATGCAGGGTTACGGTCAGCACTTTTTTGATAGATGGATTGTGTTTCGTGCGACCAATGCTTCTGGCAGTACTTATGGGCAGTTTCTTTCTGGTACCAACGGCACTTGCGCTGACAGGAGGGAGAAGTAAAGGACAGAATATATCGCTTGCTTCCTTTATTATTCCGCAGATCACAGTAGAACGATTTGCTTACAGTATCTATGGAATCGGACTTTACGACACTGGTGATCACAGTTCTGCTCACGGGATTGTTGTATCGGAAAGTATATGAAAAGGTACTCACATATGGATGTGTGATCGTACTTGTGATCCCGGTATTTGCTTACTTATTGAATGGCGGACTATATATCAGGGATAAAGTCTTTATTCCGTTTCTGCCATTGCTTTGTTATCTGATTGGCATTTATCTGGAAAAGTGCAGAAAAAGAGAACTGTCTTTTATTGCAGGAATCGTTCCATATATCATCACAACGATATTCGTTTATATAGCAAGGAATCAGTTTGTTTCGAAAGGCATAGGGAAAAGTATATGGAAAGTCCTGCTTGCAGAAAGTATTCTGTTTCTGATCTGTTACGTGCTGTATTGTGTGATGAAGAGATACCACAAAGAGGCGAAAGAGATTCTGATGCTGGCTCTGCCGTCGGTGATATGTCTGGCAGTCACGATGAACACTTTTTATCAGATGAATCCGGACAGATATGTCAGCCGCAAATTGTACCGGGATGTTGTGGGAGAACAGAATAGACAGGCGGTAAAAGAAGCATTGAAAGATGATGATGGATATTACCGTACAGAACAGATGGGAAGTGATGATGAAAATGCAGCAGATTTAAACCGGATCTGGGATGTGGATCAGAATATTACTTCCATCTATTCATCGGCATACAATCCGGACTATCAGACATTCCGTCAGAAGACATTTAGACTGGAAGAACCGTTCCGCAATGGGATGATGCAGTCTGTTTCGAAAAATCCGGTATTTCAACGGATGATGGGAGTGCGGTATATCGTATCAGATTCGGATGTGCCAGGATATACTCTGGTTAAGAAATGCGGCACAACCGGTATATATCAGAATAAAGACGCAGCACCGGTCATGTATGCAACAGATCGTGTGATGACGGAAGAGGAATATAAGAAACTTGCATTTCCATATAATCAGACGGTATTTTTGGAATATGCAGTTGTTGGAGAACATACGGAATCTTCAGACCAGAACATAATGACAGCTTATAAGCCTGTTAGCATGAAAAAGGCTGATACTCAAGATGGTTGGAGAATTCATGCAAAGAAGATGAAAAAGACAACATTTTCCATCCAACAGCTACAGCAGAAAACAACGCAACAAGGACAGTGTGGCATGGAAACGGCACAGGGAAAAAAACAGAAGAATCGGGTTCTTTTTCTGAAATTACGGGTAGACAACGCACATCCGAATAAGGATGTAGCAGTCTGGATCAACGGAATCCGTAACAAATTAAGCGCGAAAGATCATGTATATTATAATGAAAATAAGATATTTATCTATGCAGTGCCGTTAAAGGATGGAGAAGATAATATTTCTGTGACATTTGGCAAAGGGAAATATCGATTAAGGCATGTACAGGCATATCTCGGCAGTCTGCCGGAACGGTCAGAATTGTTATATCAGTCAGAAATCCAGGTGGACAAAAAGCAGACAGAAGATAACGTGATCCAGGGGACAATTCGTGTAAAGAAAGATGGATGGTTTATTACGTCCATCCCTTATGATAAACATTTTAAGATTTATATTGACGGAAAAGAAACAGAGATACAAAAAGTAAATACGGCATTTCTGGGGTGTAAGATCGAAAGTGGTAACCATGAAGTGAAGATCATCTATCATGCACCGGGAACAACAACAGGAAAAGTATTGTCACTGATTGGAATAGCCGGATTCGTGTTAGTGCTTGTACGGGCAAAAAAGAAAACGAAAAAAATACAAGGTAGTATACGTTGATATCTATATACAGCAGCAGATTTGCGGAAAAATTGCTGCTGTATATTTGCAATTTTATAAAAAAAGAAGAGTATGATGTTAAATGGTTTTTTATACTTGAATAAGGAAGAAAAATGGAAACAGACAACAGGGTAAGACGAGGATGAGAACATGAAGATCATAGAAACATATGGAAATTATATAGAAAAATGGAGTAATGAGGATCCGGACAGAGCCAGATGGCTTTTAAAGACCGGATGGAAGGCACAGAATCTGAAGTTCCGGTTTGCCCCGGACAAAAGACTGATGCCGGCAGACCGGTATCTTGCCAGACTTATGATGGATACGATGCTTATGCCTTTGGAAAAACCACAGGAGAGTGCAATAGTCAGCATCTTTACTCCTTGCGAACTGTTGCAGGAGGCAGGAATCCATCCGTATAATGTGGAAGGATTTTCCTGTTATCTTTCTGCATCAAAGGCAGAAAGAGCATTTTTACAGCAGGCAGAAAATACAGGAATTTCTGAGACACTTTGCAGTTATCATAAGACATTTATTGGGGCGGCACAGAAGAAAGTGCTTCCGAAACCAAAGTGCATTGTGTACACGAACCTGACCTGTGATGCAAACCTTCTGACGTTTAAAAAGTTGGCGAAAATGTATGAAGTGCCAATCTTTGCAATTGATGTCCCGATGCAGCAGAATGAGGACAATGTACAGTATGTGGCAGACCAGCTTCGGAAGCTGAAAGAGTTTATAGAAAAATGTACGGGTAAAAAGGTTACAGACGAGGCATTAACAGAACGGCTGAGAAGAAGCAAACGGACACTGGAGAAGTTTGCACAGTATGAGAAAGAAAGTGCAGATAAATATGTTCCGGCAGATCTGGTTACGCCTCTTTATGTGGGAATGACCAACAATCTTTTGCTTGGCACAAAAGAAGAAGAGGATTATGTGGACCGCCTTTTGAAAGACGTAAAGAATGCTCCTGCAAAAAAAGGGAAAGAAAATCTACTGGATGCATACGATCCCATTCTGGTCTGATGCGGTGAAGAACGAGCTATGCTTTCAGGAAAAAGCACAGATTGTCGGCTGTGAACTGAGTCACGTCTGTGAGCCGGATTTTGATCCGGAGAAGCCTTATGAGGCAATGGCGAGACGTATGGTATATCATGCATTAAATGGAAGCGCGATCAGAAGAATCGAAGCAGGAATCCGTCATGCAAAGGAGACAGGAGCAGACGGTGCTGTTTGGTTCGGACACTGGGGATGTAAGCATACCCTTGGAGCAGCACAGCTTGCCAAGCGCAAATTCGAAGAACAGGGAATCCCGCTTCTGATCCTGGACGGCGATGGATGCGACAGAAGTCATGGCGGAGAAGGGCAGACATCTACCAGACTCGGGGCATTCTTAGAGATGCTGAATACAGAAACGGATGAAAATACGGACAGACAGGAGGAATCGCACGATGAATAAAACATATTATGTCTGTAAATATACCCCAATCGAACTCTTAGAAGCGTTCGGCGGGGAATGTCAGAACCTGAATGAGATGCCGCAGGGCTTTGACCATGCGGATCAGATAGCGCATCCGAATATCTGTGGATTCGGCAAGGCCCTGCTGGAAGCTGTTATGAGTGGAAAAGTAAAGGAACTGGTGTTGGTCAACTGCTGTGACACGATTCGGAGTGTGTATGATATTCTGGAAGACAGCGGGAAACTGGATTTCTTATATATGATTGATGTACTTCACTGTGATGCAGAATGCAGCAGGGAACGTACAGCAGTGCAGTTAAAAGGTCTTGCGAAAGCATATGGAGAATATAAAGGTACCAGATTTGATGAAGAGAAGTTCCGGCAGGCATTCAAGAAGCCGGAACGCATCGTAAAGCCGCATATCAGTGTGCTGGGTGCACGTATGGGAAATGAACTTTTTGATATGGTACAGAAAAGTATGCCATATCCGGTGGAAAATGATACCTGTGTCAATAACCGTTCGGTGGGCGAGACAGAGCCGCCAAAAGATATGGGATTCGATGAGCTGATGGCATGGTATGCGAAAGAACTTCTCGGACAGATTCCATGTATGCGAATGATGGATCACAGCGGAAGAAAGAGATTATATAACGATCCCGGATTAAAAGGAATCATTTATCATACTGTGAAATTCTGCGATTTTTACAGTTTTGAATACGCACAGATTAAGCAGAATGTGACCGTGCCGCTTCTGAAGATCGAATCGGATTATACGGTGCAGAGCAGCGGGCAGCTTCTGACAAGATTAGAAGCATTTGCAGAGAGCATGAATATGGAACAACTGGAAGGGAAGGAACTGAAGATGGGAAAAGGATATTTTGCCGGAATAGACAGCGGATCAACAAGTACAGATGTAGTAATTCTTGATAAAGACCAAAATATCGTGACAGGTATCATCCTGCCGACAGGTGCGGGAGCAGCAATCGGAGCAGAGCGTGCACTGGAAGAAGCACTGAAGGATGCGGGACTTCAGAGAGAAGACATCGATGCAATGGTTACAACCGGATACGGAAGAACGGCCATTTCTGATGGAGATAAGAGTATTACAGAGATTACCTGTCATGCAAGAGGGGCACATTTCCTGAACCCGGAAGTCCGTACTGTTATTGATATCGGAGGTCAGGACAGCAAGGTCATCCGTCTGGATGAGAACGGGGCTGTAGCCAATTTCGTTATGAATGATAAATGTGCTGCAGGAACAGGAAGATTCCTGGAAATGATGGCAAGAACGATGGAAATGAGCCTGGATGATATGGGAAAGGCAGGTCTGTCATATAAGGAAGACATTACGATCTCCAGTATGTGTACCGTATTTGCAGAATCCGAAGTCGTATCACTGATTGCACAGAATAAGGCTACTGATGATATCGTACACGGACTGAATAAAGCCGTTGCATCCAAGACAGCAGCACTGGCAAAACGTGTCGGCGGCGAGGAACGTTATATGATGACCGGAGGCGTGTCCAAGAACCAGGGATTGGTGAAGACACTGGAAGAGAAGCTTGGTACAACATTGGTGATCAGTGATAAGGCACAGCTTTGCGGAGCACTGGGAGCAGCATTGTTTGCAAAGGATATGGTTATAGAATAAAGAATCTTAACAAGATCTTAGCGAAAGAAAAATAGATAGGATTAGAATTTTGTGATAATATAATGAATATATTGAATAGTCAGAAAACTGTAGAAAAATTAACACAGAAAGGCATGAATATTTATTGAAATTATATTGGACAAAATTAATGGAGAAATTAAAAGAGTCATTGGAAGCGGTGGTGCCGATCATTGTGATCGTATTGATTTTAAGCTTTACGATCGCACCGGTGCCGCCGGGCATTCTGATGGCTTTTATTATTGGAGCAATCCTTCTGATAGTAGGAATGATGTTCTTTACACTGGGTGCAGAGATGTCGATGACACCGATGGGAGAGAGGATCGGAACCCGGATCGCACAGTCAAAAAGGCTGCCGGTGATCATCGGGTTGTGTTTTGTACTTGGATTTATCATCACAATATCGGAACCGGATCTGCAGGTGCTGGCCGGGCAGGTACCTTCGGTATCAAATAGGACACTGATTCTGGCGGTTGCCGTGGGAGTCGGAATCTTTCTGGTGGCCGCTGTATTGCGTATGTTATTTTCAAAACCGCTGTCCTATATGCTGTTGATCTTTTATCCGGTGGTGTTCATCCTGACTTTTTTTGTATCGAAGGATTTTCTGGCGATTGCATTTGATTCGGGTGGTGTGACAACCGGACCGATGACGGTACCGTTTATCATGGCACTGGGAATCGGATTCTCTGCGGTACGTAGTGATAAATACGCAGAGACGGACAGCTTCGGTCTGGTATCGTTGTGTTCGATCGGCCCGGTGCTGGCGGTACTGCTTCTTGGTATTATCTATCATCCACAAGGCGGCAGCTATTCCGAGACTGTAATACCGGATGCAGAGACATCTGTAGCATTGTGGAAATTATTCGAGTCCGGAATCCCACATTATATGAAGGAAATCGGTGGCTCACTGCTTCCGATCATTCTGTTCTTCACATTCTTTCAGGTGGTATCCCTGAAATTAAAAAAGAAAACGCTGATCAAAATTTTGGTCGGTATCCTGTATACATATATTGGACTGGTATTATTCCTGACAGGGGTAAATGTAGGATTTATGCCGGTAGGTAATTATCTGGGACAGGTGATCGCAGGGCTTCCTTACTGCTGGGTGATCATCCCGATCGGTATGCTGATCGGTTACTTTATCGTAAAGGCAGAGCCGGCGGTATATGTGCTGATGGAGCAGGTAGAAGAGCTGACCTCCGGAGCAATACCGGGAAAAGCAATGGGATATAGCCTGTCGCTTGGCGTTGCATTTTCCCTTGGATTGGCGATGATACGTGTGCTGACAGGTATCTCGATTTTGTGGTTTCTGGTTCCGGGATATGCACTGGCGTTGGTTCTGACGATATCTGTGCCAAAGATATTTACGGCAATCGCATTCGACTCAGGTGGTGTTGCTTCCGGACCGATGACGGCAACTTTTTTACTTCCGTTTGCACAGGGAGCATGTGAAGCGGTTGGCGGAAATGTGGTAACGGATGCATTTGGAGTGGTAGCAATGGTAGCAATGACACCGCTTATCACGATACAGATCCTGGGTGTGGTGTATCAGTATCAGGAGCGTAAGAAGGATAAAGACGAGATGCTCGCAGAGCCGATCAAAGTACTGCCATTGGAGGCATATGGGGATGCGGATATCATAGAGTTGTAAGGGAGAATTCATGAGCAAGGTATATATGATGGTGACCATCACGAACAGAAACAAACGAAAAGATTTCCAGACATTTTTTAAAGAGTACGGACTTCCTGTATTTCTGGAAACGATCGGAAGGGGGACGGCACAGAGTGAAGTGCTGGATTATTTCGGCCTGGAAGAATCGGAAAAGTTGTTATTTCTTGCAATCGTTACAGGAGAGACCTGGAAAAAGCTGCGCCGGGGACTGATCACGAAGATGCTGATCGATGTACCAGGGACGGGGGTATCATTCATTGTTCCGCTTAGCAGCGTGGGTGGAAGAAAGACACTGCAGTTTCTTGTAAATGAACAGGAATTTGAAAAAGAGGAGGAGACTTCGATGAAAGATACAGATTATGAACTTCTGGTAGCAATCGCAAATCAGGGATATATCGACACGGTCATGGATGCAGCAAGGTCAGCAAAGGCCGGAGGCGGAACTGTGATCCATGCAAAAGGAACCGGGATGGAACTTGCAAAAAAGTATCTCGGGGTGTCACTGGTGGAAGAAAAAGAAGTCATTCTGATCGTAACGAAGAGCAGAGAGAAGAATCAGATCATGAAAGCAATCATGGAGCAGGCCGGTCTCGACAGCAAAGAACGTACGATTGTGTTCTCGCTGCCGGTGACCAGTGTTGCGGGGATACGGATGCTGGAGGAAGATATTCAGGATGATTTGTTATAGGTTGCCTGAAAATTTTATGGAATTCAGTATTTTATACAAATCTTTTTTTTAATACATCATTTTCAATATCTTGCACTGCATTGAAACTTCGGACGCTACTCCGATAATATAATCACCATTTTGAATATATGCCTGTTCAAATGCAATCGTTTTTTGCTCCTTTTTGAATCCGAGAGCATGTAAAAGATATGATACAGGATTCTGGGATGAAGAAATGAATTCTTCATCCGGATCATATGGCCAGTACTCTGTAACTTCATTGCAGGTATGCCCATCTACTGTAAATGTGTCGTTTAAGGTTATCTTTTTAATCACAGAATCCTTGGAAATCATTTAACAGGTAGTCCATATCAATGTCGCAATCGTCAGTGATTGCTACACCTTGCTTTTTATAAGAGATAATCTCAAGAGTAAATACTTCTT
>ENA-OQDL01000914-OQDL01000914.1-human-gut-metagenome-genome-assembly--contig:-NODE-914-length-16677-cov-4.253958_pt1 | contig 16677 bp, 18 predicted proteins | sample MGYA00242782_ERZ504609 | MGnify/ENA primary metagenome ERZ504609 (study PRJEB26092, sample SAMD00036320) | human gut metagenome | host: Homo sapiens | study: EMG produced TPA metagenomics assembly of... | reverse complement strand
CATGAAACCTCCTGACATGTTCCCTTGCCTCCACCGGGCGGTTCTGTTCCAAGTCTTGTGAAAGGGCCAGCATCAACGACTTTCCTTCATCCAGGACATAGATCTTCTCCCGTTGCGCTTCCGCAAAAGTGTAAGCCTTCCATACGGAAAAAACCACAAGTAGCGTGCATACACACAGATAGACAATCCCGAACAGACGCAGTTGTCGGAAGCTGGTCTCGATATTCTTCAATGATTTGAATTCCATTCTGTAAATGTTTTATACTGTTATTACTTGATAAGCCTTCCGGCAATGTTTCCCACTGCTGATCCTGCCGTACCAGCCGCCAGGGAACCGGCCTGGGATGCCCTTTGGTTCACATTCTTGAGGTAGTTGCCTGCACCGCCTCCGGCCTGCACAATCCAGTTTGATACGGTCGGTATGGTGAAATACCCGATGATGCCGATAATGAGGAAAGTGATGTAAACCGCGTTTGAACTGTCGGGGATGAAATCCGGATCGGAAAGCCGCTCGATATCCCTCTGTAGCATCAGCACCTGGATTCTCGCCAGCACACTGCTGAACAGGTCGCTGACAGGAAGCCAAAGGTAGATGCTGATATAGCGGACGAACCACTGGCTGAGAGAAGTTTGGAAACCGTCCCAGCAGGAGATGGCGAAAGAAACCGGACCGAGTATCGAAAGGACTATCAGGAAGAATGTCCTCAGCGTGTCGATGACCAGCGCCGCCGCATTGAACAGAAGTTCCAGCAGTTCCCGGAAGAAATTCTGTACGGCCCTTTTCATGTTGTACATCGCACGGTCCACATACATCCCGCAGGCTTCTATAGCGTCAAACGCACCCAGCTCGTCCAGCCTGTTGTCAAAAGTCTCCTTGTCGACCAGATAGGCTGTCTCGGGATTCCGTTTCATCGCCTCAATCTCCAGCTTGTCCTTCTGTGCCCGGTACTCGTTCATGTTAAAGGTCTGCGACTCCAATATGGTATGGGTCCCTTTTCCACGACGGGCGAGAGGATACTGTTCAGCGTACCCAGAACGAGTGTCGGAAAGAACATGATACAAGAGTCCCAGAGCGAACGGACGAAGAAGCGGAAAGACATCCACGGGTTCGGCACGGGCTAGAGCCTGCCATACACGATACGCCACATAGAAAATGAGCACCCAGACCGGCAAGCCCTCGGGCGACACCGGTCATCTGTGAGCAGAGCGGCATCATTTCCACATACAGATTCTGTAAAATCTGATGCAGGTTGTCAAAATTTGCAGCCAACAATACCATAAGCAATCCTCCTCGAAATTACCAGTAGCGTTCGTTGGGTGAACCGTACAGAGCCATCACACGGTCGAGATCGTTCTGTTTCTTGGCACGCAGGTAGGACACCCCGATATTCTTGTTGGTGTAATACTGCACCAGGCTGCGGTTTTGCAGCATGTCGTTGTAGCAGCGGTCAATGATGTCCATCCTTTCCTTGTCGTTCATGGAAAGCCCGTTCTCGTTGACCACCGTCTTCAAATCGTTCCAGCAAATGGGCACTTTCTTCCAGCAGTTTGGTGTATCCCAAAGCAATCGCGCTCAGTTCTTCCGGCGTAAAATACGGGTCGCTGAGCATACGCTCGAAGCTGGTGACATAGATGTCCGTGATATCGCCCACCATCAGGATGGTCTGCTGTACCTTGCGGGCATCACGGACAAGGTTCTTGACCTTGCGAAGCCCGTCGTAATACTCCTTGCCCTGCTGGTAGATTTTCACGGTTTCCTGAAAACTATTCGCCATATTGGTGGCAGTGGAGGATGTGTGAACGATGTTCTTGGCGGCATTGATGATGCCTTGGGCAAGATTTCCGGGGTCGGTCACTACCCATTGCGCTTTCGCTGTGAGGCTGATGAAGATGCAACCCATACACAGCATGAGGATTTTCTTTTTCATGATGTTTCTGTTTTAATTGATGAATAAAAATCTGTTGAAAGTCAAAGTCCCATTTTTCGCCCTTTGGACGGCGGGTTACGGAGGATAGGCTTGTGTACCGGTCTCGGACGGTCTACCTCTGCCACTTTTTCTTTCCCGTGTCTGAGGGATGCGAAGAATTCGTCAGCATACAGTCTGCGGCTGGTAACCCGGCCTAATCTGTCATCCAGTTCTTTGTAGGCTTTCTGTGCCTGACGGGATTGTTCTTCCGGGGCTGCGGTCTTGTCAATACCGTATTTGATCAGAAAATCCGGTTGCACATTGATAAGGTCGTTTGAAGCATCCGGTGACACGGCGATACGCCCCAATTTGTAAAGTTCCTGGTTAAGTCCCTCAAGATAGAAGTCCGGTAGACGGACTCCGGGGATATTCTCGACGGCCTTTTCTGCTGCCGCACACATCTCAGCTTCTATACGGGGAATGTTCATCCTGACATCAGGCTCAATGCAGCAGTCATCCCTGTCCATCAGATAGCTTTCGAGCCATTCATAGGTACTGCATTTGTCCTCAATGCCATAGCGCAGCTTGACGTAGGTCGATGGCACCATGCTGTATGAGGCGAGTTCGCATAGTTCAGATACATCCCGGCTCTTTCTCTGGAAGTCCAATATTCTTATTGCGGATATTACTTCACTATGTGGCGGGCGTTCAATTCTATTCATCGGATATTTCGTACATCCCCAATCACGCATAATGGTATACATTGCGAACAAACCATGCACTGATGTGGCTTCCCATGGTGGGATATCCGTCAGTTGAGAGCCGTGTTTCGCCATAAATGGAGTATCCGTCAATACATCCATCATATCTACGGATTCCTTGTTCATCGTTGATATGGGAGAATCGAAGGGTTCGGATTTCGCTATCAGCAGGGCGATCTGTTCAATAGCTTTTTCCGAATGACTGTACTCCCGGATAAGCTTTGCAAGTTCCCCGTGATTGTACACACCGGCAAGACGTTTGGCTTTTTGAGCAATCTCTTGCAATTCCCGGTAGTCCGGTTCCTGGAAGCGACCGACAATCCGATGTCTTATCCATTCGGTAAATTTCATGTCTTTCTTGATTTTTGAATGTTACTTACTGTTACGTTTGCTCTCTGCGAGCTGCCTTATTGCAAGCTCTATGTTGCCGCCGAGTTTGTCCGTAAGGCGCATGAGTTCCAGTTTTTCCGTTTCTTCAGTGGTGTAGCACATATATTCTTCAAGCGACACCTCGGTGGCATAGACTGCTGACTGTGAGCCTCCGAGACCAATCCACACTTCCTTGTACTTTCGGGAAGGATTGTTTGCCATGTTGATGGAAAGTATCTGCGCCCGCTCCTTGTCGGTCAGACCGAGCAAGGTCTGGATCTCATCGAACTTGTTCATATACTTGCGCTGGTCAAGGAGAATCTTACAGTCACTATTATTAATGATGGTGCCCTTGACAATCGGAGAAGAAATGATGTCCTCCACTTCCTGGGTCACGACCACGGCCTCGCCGAAAAACTTTCGGACGGTCTTGAAAAGGTAGCGGATATAGTTGCTCATATTGGCGGATGCCAATGCCTTCCAGCACTCTTCGATAAGGATTATTTTCCGGATACCTTTCAACTTGCGCATCTTGCTGATAAAAGTCTCCATGATGATGATGGTGACAATCGGAAGCAGCACCTTGTTGTCACGGATATTGTCCAGCTCGAAGACAATAAACCGTTTGCCAAGCAAATCAAGCTGTCTGTCGGAATTCAACAGGAAGTCATACTCGCCACCCTTGTAATAAGGTTCCAGCACATTCAGGAATCCCCACACGTCAAAATCCTTCTCACGGGTTCGCTTCTCTTTCAGGATATCCTGATACTCGTCACGGATAAACTCATAGAAGGTATCGAAGGAGGGTTTTATGCTGCTGTCCCTGCGGATTTTCTCCAGAAAAAGATTGACCGCATTGGATAGTGCCACCTCCTCGGCACGTGTCGGCGGCTCGTCGTCACGCTTCCACAGGGTAAGGATAAGCGTCTTGATGGACTCTTTCTTCTCGATGTCGAAAATTCCGTCTTCCACATAGAAAGGATTGAAGGCGATGGGATTATCCTCCTCGTAGGTGAAATAAATCCCGTCCTCGCCGTGTGTCCTCGCGTGGATCAGGTTGCACAGCCCTGGTAGGAGTTGCCCGTATCCACCAATAGTACGTGTGTCCCTTGCTCGTAATATTGCCTCACCATATGGTTGGTAAAGAAGGACTTGCCCGAGCCGGACGGGCCGAGGATAAATTTGTTCCTGTTCGTGATGGTGCCATTCTTCATCGGCAGGTCGGAAATGTCCAGATGGACCGGCTTTCCGGTCAAGCGGTCCACCATACGGATGCCGAACGGAGAGAGCGAATCCTTATAGGAGGTTTCCCCGATGAACAGGCACAGGGCCTGCTCGATAAAGGTGTGGAAACTCTCCTCGGACGGAAAATCTCCGGCATTGCCGGGTATTGCCGCCCAGAACAGAGTCGGCACATCCACCGTGTTGTGGCGCGGTTTGGCTTCCATCAACGCCAGCTGGCTGCCTACATCGTTCTTGATGCGCTTCAACTTTTCCCGGTCATCGCTCCAGGCCATGACATTGCAGTGTGCGCGGATGGAGGTCAGCCCCTTGCTGTGTGCCTCGTTCAGGTACTCTTCAATCCATTCGCGGTTGATCTGGTTGGAACGGCTGTAACGGGAAAGTGAGTGCATGTTCCGTGCGGTCTGCTCGAATTTCCTGAGAATTTCAGCCGAATCATCAATGAAGAGATACTGGTTCACCACATGGTTGCAGGTAAGCAGGATGCCTATCGGTGCGGCAAAGGACAGCCGACAGTCGCTCCGGTCTGTTGAGAGCCTTTCATACCGGCAGTCGGTTGACACGTTCGACGGCAGGTCTTCCGGATCGGAAAGCGTATGAAGGCACAGGTAGTTGTCGCCCACCTTCATTTCCCCGGCACCGAGTGACAGATCCTGCAAGCAGGTAGCATCTTCCTGCGACATGGAAAAATACTTCTCGATGATGCCGGCGGAATTTTTGCTCCCGATGATTTCCTCATCCGTCAGGCGGATGATACGTAGCAGGCCACTGTCGTTCACGATGCGTTCGAATTGTCCGCAACACTCCATGAACCGGGTGACGGTTTCCTTGTCCTGCATTTCCTTGGGGATAATGAATCCCCTTGTAAGTGCATTGAAACTGCTGGTCGTCCGGCTGTGTTCCTTCGTGGTTTTCGTAAGGAACAGGTAACAGGTATGCTGCAAATACGGCCGCTCGTTGAAATGCCGCTCGAAACTGCGGCTCAGAAAGCTCAGGTCTTCCTTGCAGATATCCGGCTTGTATCCCTCTTCGATGAAGAAGTCCTGTTTGTGTACGATACTGTAGTTCGGCAAAACCTTTACCGCTTTTACCCAGGTGGAGTGCATGGACTCGTATTCGGCACGTGTCAGCGTGAACAGTTCGGGCAATTCCACCCGGTATGCCACGGTGATGTCCGCATCCTTGCTGATGATGCAGCCGTTCTCCACGGCCAACAGCGGGAACTTGCTTTCCAGCGTGGCTGTTTTCATTACGTTTTTCATGCTTTTCTATTTTTAATGGTTGGAGAAAACAACCGGAGGAACTTTCTCCGGCTGATGATGTAGCGGGGATGGCTGCGCATCGCATGGAGTTTCATAAGGCCCCATTCACCGTATTTCGAGTTCATCCTGAAAGTGACCCAGACCAGCACCGATGCGGAAACGACCCCGAAACCGATGCAGACCCACTGGTCAATACCTGCCATGTACATGACAACGAAGATTACGAACAACGCGAGCAATCCTCCTGCAAAGATGAACAGGTACTGGCTCTTGAGTCCCTTGAACTCCGGGCTGCGCCCGATCCCCTTGTTGACATTGAATTCCGCCATATTACAGGAAGAATGAGCGTAAGATGGTGGCAGCGACAATCAGAAAGATACACGCACCGAACCAGCTGGCGGCAGTCTTTGAGGTGTCCGGGTCGCCTGACGAGAACTTGGAATAGACTTTCACGCCTCCGATAAGGCCGATAACGGCACCGATGGCGTAAATCAGCTTGGTGCCGGGATCGAAATACGAAGTGACCATGTTGGTAGCTTCCGTAATTCCACCGATACCGTTGCCCTGGGCAAATGCCCCCATTGAAACCAGCAGCGTCATAGCTGCCAAAAAGAATCTTTTTTTTCATGTGTCGAAACTTTTAATTGGTGAGATAAAAAATGATTTCGACTGCGAATATATAATGCTTAATTTATTGATTTACAAACTGTACGATATGTGACACCGTATGACATCACGTTACATAGGCAAGGATTTTCCAAACGATAGAGAAGAGGATTTTGGGCAGCTGTAGAAAGAAAAGGCGGAAGATAAAAAACGGCCACTCTCCATGAAAAATGAGAAACTACAACTTGTCCGAATCGCAAAAAAAGCGAAGTCTGAAAACCGGGCGGCTTTCAGACTTCACTTCATATCATGTGAACGCTGTTTACTCTGCTACGGAATCGGAAGAGAGGGCACGCTGTTTCTTCCGTTCCTCCTTTTTCTCTTTTTGCAGCTTCTTCTTGGTCTCCATTTCCTTCAGAATCTGTTTCAGTAGCTTGACCGGTTCCGGTTCCTCACGCTTGAACCGCTTGAAATAGATGTGCTCTATAAACTGCGGAAGCGGTGCTTTCCACGGTTTCTGCTTGTGGTTGTCTATCTTTCCGAACTTGTCGGGGTTCAATCCCAACTCACGGACCATCTGCACCTGTTTGTCAGAAAGGCGGTGGCGTTTCTGCACCACCATCCATTTCTCCAATATTGCTTTTGTCAATGCCATTCATTGTTTGCAAGGGTACGAATCTTGCCATAACGATATGACTATTTGAATTGTATCCAATGACAGTTTCTGAAAATGAAAAAGGCACACCGATATCACATCGACATGCCTTTAGAAACTATGACAGCAAAAAGAAACAATCAAACGAATTTATCTATGTTGAAAGCCTCTGCTTTCTTGGATATGGCCTTTCGTTTTGTCAACGGTCTGCCGGTTTCATCCAGATATTCACTGACCAGGCGGTTTACCTTTTCCTGATTACTCAATTTGTCTGTGAGAAAAGATAGTATAACCGTATCGTGCATCTTGTGATGTATGGTAGTGGCTGCACGTATGGCTTTCTCTTCATCCGGATTTTCAGACATCAGCACCTCTGCCACATTGTTTATATCCTCAAAGGTCATGGCTGTGTCAAAATCCGGGTCAGGTTCAGCAACCACAGGAGCCATCAACTCTTCCTTTTCCTCTTTAGTAAGACCTTTTTCTTCCTGTATTACATCATCCGGACCGATTTCCTCATCTTCCTCTATAGGCTCTTTTTCCATAGGTTCGGAACGTGTCGGAGTTTTTTCTCGCCACTTCCGGGTCTTCGAGATAGACTATTTTTGTCTTGCCGATTACATCTTCAGTAACAGCAGAAGACGGCTGTGCCGTTTGACTGTTTTGTGCGTCGGTCTTTTTCCTGCGCTTTGCCTTTTTATTGGCGTCACGCGCTTTTTGTTCCGAACGTTTCTTCCGGTATTTCCATAGATTGATACGGACTATGCGCATCAAACGGTAGACTTTATCCCAAATGCCGTACATTTCCCGGTTGAAGATGAATGTCCACAAATGCCGGAATATGAAAACAGCACACATGAGTTTTACCGTGAAATAAATTTTTGCTTCCATGGCTACAGGGGTTTATTTATGGATTCCGTGTATAATTCAGACATCTCATCCTCATATTTCGTCAGATGCTCGTCAATGATTTTGCTTACATATCCTGACATGGATGTCTCCGGAGCGACAACAGCCAAGAACCGCTTGATGAAAGCATAACTGTCCCTGTTTATGTAAACCTGGATCCGATTACCTATAGGGTGATTTACCAGATATGTCATGCGATACGATGAATCTTCAATGATTTGAATTGAAGACGTGTTGATGGCATCCTTTAAGGTTGGTGTATAAGCGGTGTCTTCCCAAGTATCCGGTTCTACTTTGCCGGAAGTCTCAGGCGGAGGAACTTGAACGTTCTTTCCGGTACTTTTGCTCTTGCGCATTCTTTTGTGAATGAACGATCCGAAACTAAAAACTGTGTAAACGATGCAAGCAATGGCCGCAACGTGAAAGATAATCTGTGTCATGACTAAAATGGTTTTAATGGTTTGTAATATTCTTTGTTATACAATTCGTTGATTTCCTCCCAATGCTGCTGGATATGGTCAACGAGGATATTGCTTATATACCCCGATATGCTCATGTCCGGGGCAATAACCGGAAGGATGCGCTTGATGCATTCGGCCACCTCGCGGTTTATATAGACATGGGAACGGTTGGATGCCGGGATGTTTACCAGATACTTATCCCTATAGCTACCCGCTTCCTCTTTCTTTTTTCGAGGTTTTACAAGGGACGTTTTCTCCGGCTGTATTTCAATCGGTTCGGTAGCCGGAGCAGATTCCGGCTTTTTGACGGGTACGGACTCCGGTTCGGGTTGTTCCGTATTCCCGTTCACGGGCTTCTCCCTGCCGAAGACAGGAATATCCCCGACAATGATATTCTTGAGAATATCCTCATTCACTTCCACTTTTTTCTTTGTCATGCGTGTTCCAATTTAAGTTTGACAATAAGTTCCTCCGCCAGTTCCTTCAGACCGCTTCCTTCCAATAGCTTGGGAGGAGGAGGCAGCAGGGTGCAGCGGAAAAAATCACGTTTCGCATGGGTGATTTCTTTCTCGTAGCGGCATAAATCGGGAAGTTTGCTGTCAAGGACGGTCAGATGCAGTTCCCTCATAACCTCTGCATAAGATTTGTAAATTTCCACGTTGGTACGTTTTTTCAGCTTGTTCCAGAAAAAGAAGATATCCTTGAGCGGCACATCTTTCGTGTTCCTGATATAATCAAGCACCGTCGTGGAAAATGCGAGTGTGCTCTGCATGATGATAAGGTCGGGAGTGGTGGGAGTCAGGACATAATCCATATTGACGATGGTGCGGAACACCCCCGTGGACTCTACCGTTCCGGGCAAATCCACAAAAATCAGGTCGTACTCACCGTTTGCGGCAAGTTTGTCCGCCGCTTCCCTTGCCTTCTCGGAAGTAGCCCCGACAATAGGATAGGCCTTCTTCGGCACACGATTCCATTGCTGCTGTAGCAATTGCTGAAAATAGACACTGTTGGCAATGGCTTTTTTGTCCCGTTCCCTCATGCGCACAAGGCTGTGCTGGGGAGAATCACAATCAATGATTGCCACATTCAGGTTTTTCTCGAAATGGAGGTAGCTGGAAAGCACTACCGTCAAGGCCGATTTCCCGACCCCTCCCTTTTGGTTGCTGACTGCAACGAATAAAGGCTCTTTGCTCATAATCTTTTCTTTTAATGGGTTATTGAATATTTGTCTGTTTCATCCGTCAATCCGTGAACGCTTCCTCCCAACTGACCACGGAATGCTTCATCCGTTATTCCGACCGATAACTTATCCGTTATCGCATCCTTCCGTTAATGGCCGGTCTGTTGGTCATGATATTCCGATAACTGTCATATCCGACATTGCTTCCACTATCCGGACCAATAACGGAAGCATCAAACAATATGACCATTATACCATTATCGGAAGCGCGGTTTCATCCGTTTACACTGCAAATAAAAAAGGGTATTTTTGCCATACTTCAACCATGTTGCAAGGTAGGTGACGACCTGTGTCATCATTTGTCATCACGTTACATATAACCCGCTATTTTACAACAGGATAAACCGCCATAACTTTGCACCGACAACGGAACGGATACCGCTGCGGAGGTTTCCCGAAGCCGAAGAATGAGGCTAAAGGTCAAAACTTAATTTGACGAAGGAAAATTCATGTTCAAGCGAACATAGCAAGTTGTGTTTTGGGCAGCCCGAAATGATTCGGGCATCCCAAAACAAACTTGCCACTCGCCTGAAGGCTCGGGAGGGATTTCCTCCAAAGTCGGAAATCCATGACGGAAGATCAGTAACAGAAAAACCCAATGCGTATGGAAGAAAACAGAAAAAGAAGAAAAACAGGAAGTACGGGCAGAAAGCCGAAAACTGACCCGGCAGTTTACCGTTACGGTATCAAACTGACCTCGGAAGAGAACGGAAATTTTGAGCTGCTGTTTGAAAAATCCGGAATGAAACAGCGGGCAAGATTCATCAAGGCGATGATTTTCGGACGAGAAATGAAGGTCGTCAGAATCGACAAGGCTGCGGTGGATTACTACATCAGACTGACAAATTTCTATCACCAGTTCCAGGCTATCGGTAACAACTACAACCAGACGGTAAAAGCTGTCAAGTCCAATTTCGGTGAAAAACGGACATTCGCCTTGCTCCGTAATCTGGAGAAGGCCACCATCGATCTGGTGGTGCTGAGCAAAAGGATTATCATGCTTACCCGGGAGTTTGAGGAGGAATACCTGATAAAAAGGAATAAGGAGGAACAGCAGAATGGTGGCTAAAATCAACAGAGGTGTATCGCTTTACGGAGCGGTCATCTACAACCAGCGGAAAGTGGACGAGTCCACCGCCCGTATCATCACGGGCAACCGTATGATTACCAATATCACCGGAAATCCCCATAATGTCATGCAGCAGACACTATGGGCTTTCGACAGCTACCTTGCCGCCAACAGGAACACGGAGAAGCCGGTACTGCATATCTCCCTGAACCCATCGGTGGACGACCGCCTCACGGACGGGCAGTTCGCGGAACTGGCACGCGAGTACATGCAGAAGATGGGGTACGGCGACCAGCCCTACATCGTCTATCTGCACGAGGACATCGACCGCAGGCATGTCCATATCGTCTCCACCTGTGTAAAGGAGAACGGCGAAAAAATCAGTGACGCATACGAATGGAACCGTTCGATGAAAGCCTGCCGGGAACTGGAAAGGAAGTTCGGACTGAAGCAGGTGGAGAACAAACGGAAGGAATTGCTTGAACCATACCTGAAAAAAGCGGACTACCAAAGCGGTGATGTAAAGAAGCAGGTGTCCAACATCGTAAAGAGCGTGTTCGGCTCTTACCGTTTCCAGTCTTTCGGGGAGTACAGCGCATTGCTCTCCTGCTTCAATATCGAAACGAAGCAAGTGAAAGGCGAATTTGATGGAGTGACTTATAATGGTATCGTCTATACCATGACGGATGACACAGGCAAACCGCTTTGCACACCCATCAAGTCTTCCCTTATCGGGAAACGCTACGGGTATGAGGGACTGGAAAAGCGTATCGGTTACAACATTCGTGAGTATAAGGCAAAAAAATGGCAGCCGAAGATTCGGAACGAAGTGGCACTTGCCATGCACGGTTGCCGTGGCGACCGGGAGACATTTGTCCGTCTGCTTACTGGGAAAGGCATAGATACGGTATTCCGTGAGAACGATGAAGGACGCATCTACGGTGCGACCTTCATTGACCACATGAACCGGGAGGTCTATAACGGCTTCCGTCTCGGCAAGGAATTCTCGGCAAACGCCTTTGAGCGGCTCTTCAATAATCCGGACAGCATCCCGGATTTGGATGCGCACATGCCGGACACCGGTCTGCAAAGCGGATTCTCCTCCGATATGGAAAGTGCCATCGAACAGGCTTTCGGGATATTCAACCTGGAAGCGAACGGCCCCGATCCGCAGGAAGAGGCTCTCGCCCGGAGGCTGCAACGTAAAAAGAAGAAGAAACGCCGCTCACGGGGAATATCCTAATTACCGAATTTACCAACATTAAAAATCAGTTTATCATGCAACAGGAAGATGATTTGAGAGGACTGGCCAAGGTCATGGAGTTCATGCGTGCCATATCCATTGTTTTTATTGTCATTCACGTCTATTGGTTCTGTTACCGATCATTTGTGGATATGGGTATCAATATAGGCGTGGTTGACAGGATACTGCTTAATTTCCAGCGGACGGCGGGGCTGTTCTGCAACCTGCTTGTAACGAAAGTGTTTGCCGTCATATTCCTTGCACTCTCGTGTCTGGGTACAAAAGGTGTGAAGAATGAAAAGATGACATGGAACAGGATATATGCCGCTTTCCTTTCGGGGATGGTGCTGTTTTTCATGAACTGGTGGATGCTCGACCTGCCGTTCACCCCGACAGCCAATGCCGTCATATATACGGTAACGCTTACCGCAGGATATATCCTTCTCTTGATGTCGGGTATGTGGATAAGCCGTATGTTGAAGAATAATCTGATGGAGGACGTGTTCAATACCGCCAATGAGAGCTTCATGCAGGAAACAAGGCTCATGGAGAACGAGTATTCCGTCAACCTGCCCACGAAATTTGTCTATCAGGGCAAGGAATGGGACGGATGGATAAACATCGTCAACCCGTTCCGTGCTTCCATCGTGCTTGGAACGCCCGGTTCGGGTAAGAGTTACGCAGTGGTGAATAATTTTATCAAACAGCAGATTTCCAAAGGTTTCGCTTTGTATCTGTATGATTACAAATTTGACGACCTTTCCGTAATAGCCTATAACGAACTGCTGAAGAACCTGGATAAATACAAGGTCAGACCGGAATTCTATGTGATAAACTTTGACGATCCGAGACGCAGCCACCGATGCAATCCCATAAACCCGAAATTCATGGCCGATATCAGTGATGCCTACGAATCAGCCTATACCATTCTCCTGAATTTGAACAAGACATGGATACAGAAACAAGGTGACTTCTTCGTGGAATCTCCGATTATTTTGCTTGCGGCGATTATCTGGTACTTGCGGATTTACAAGGACGGCAAGTATTGTACCTTTCCCCATGCGATAGAATTCTTAAACAAACCGTATGCTGATATTTTCACGATTTTGACCTCGTATCCCTCACTGGAAAACTACCTTTCCCCCTTTATGGATGCCTGGCAAGGAGGAGCTCAAGATCAGCTCCAGGGCCAGATAGCGAGTGCAAAAATCCCGCTATCGAGGATGATTTCGCCACAGCTTTACTGGGTCATGACAGGCGATGACTTCACGTTGGATTTGAATAATCCTGAACATCCTAAAATCCTATGCGTGGGAAATAATCCGGACAGACAAAACATCTATTCGGCCGCATTGGGGCTATACAACTCCCGTATCGTGAAACTGGTAAACAAGAAAGGACAGCTCAAGAGTTCCATTATCATTGACGAGCTACCGACCATCTATTTCCGTGGTATCGACAACCTGATAGCCACAGCACGAAGCAACAAAGTGGCGGTGTGTCTCGGCTTTCAGGATTTCTCACAGCTTACCCGTGACTACGGTGAAAAAGAGGCGAAGGTAATCCAAAATACGGTCGGAAATATATTCTCAGGACAGGTGGTCGGGGAAACGGCAAAAAGCCTGTCGGAACGTTTTGGCAAAATACTCCAGCAACGACAATCCATCTCTATTAACCGGCAGGACACATCCACTTCCATTAACACGCAGTTGGATTCGCTGATACCTGCATCCAAGATTGCCAACCTCTCGCAGGGCACATTCGTGGGCAGTGTGGCGGACAACTTCGGGGAAGAAATTGACCAGAAGATTTTCCACGCACGGATTATTGTCGATAGCGAAAAGGTAGCGGCGGAAACAAAGGCTTACAAGAAGATACCTGTCATCAATGAGTTCAAGGACGAGAATGGCAACGATATCATGCAGCAACAAATAGACCGGAACTATTCCCAAATCAAGGCGGATGTGGTGCAGATAATCGAGGATGAGATGAAACGAATCGCAAACGACGAGAACCTGAAACATTTGTTACAGGAGAAATAACCGGTGGGTGACAAAAATACGGGCGGGGCAAATCTGATACATTGTCCCGCCCGTCATTCTTTTAATCCTGATTTTCAGAAATTTCCTCTTTAAGTAATTTGTTTATGGTCGTTATTGTGTGGGTCTGAAAGTAATTTTTTAGTTCGGCATCATCTTTCAGCAGTATGCCACATTCTTCATCAAAAGTTCCAATGATATATTTTTTAATTCGGAGAAACTTTCTGCAAACGGTATCTGTCTGTTTTCCTGCCAGTATCCGGTCGTGACTTCGGAGACAAACGCTTTCAATACGGCTTTTTCCTCCTTGTCCAGTTTCTTGAAAGGCATTGTTTCCCGGCTCACGTGCAATGGCTCCCGTAAAATATCCTCCGGATTTTTACCGTTACGTATAGCGGACATACAACTTTTACAGATATGTTGTGCGTGTCCTTTGCCTGAGAACTTCTCGTTCGCCTTATAGTTGCCACAGATACGGCAATAGTGCCCCTGTTGTTTCTTCTTCTTTTTCGCCATGCCTATTGTTGTTTTAATAATTCCAGACCTTTTTCCGTCAGACGGTATTTCTGCTTCGGGTGGCTCGGCTGTTCCGGGTACAATGGAACGATATATCCTTCATTCAATGCGGGATGCAAGTAGTTCGTCCTGAATGTGGGACGGTGGTTCAGTTCCAATGCTTCCATTATTTCTTTTACGGACAATTCTCCTTCATCCAGTATTTTTACCAAAGCAAGAACCTGATCGGTACTTGGTCGGTACTTGGTCGGTGCTTGGTCGGTACTTGGTCGGTTTGTCACATCGCATCTGAATATCAGTGTTACACTGTCTGCCCATATCTTATATTCCGGTTCGGGCAATCCTGCTTTGCGGCATTCAGACATCATCAGTCCTATACCGCGTCCCCAGCTTTCCAAAACCTTCCGTTTATACAGAACATTGGCCAATAAAGGATTTTGTGGTTTTGATTCATGCTCTGACTTCATTTTTTCTGCATCCCATTCGGGCGGGAAAGTACCGGGGTTTTCTATTTCCACACGATCATCATAAATGGCTATGCCCACCGAACCGCCGGCTTCTTTGTACGATCTGTGGGTCAGCGAGTTCAATACTCCTTCTCTTATAGCCTTGTAGGGAATGGTCAGATGTTCCTCACGTTCCAATGTATCGGTTGTGCCGGATAAGGAAAGGTGCTTGAAAATAAATGCCATTGCCGCATTGAGCAGTTGAAAAAAGTTGCCTTGAATGCGTTGGCTGTCCATGAATACGGTTTTGTCCGTTCCTTTGAAACGGGCTAAGCGGAGCAGGCATTGGGGATATTCCATATCCTCATGTTTTCCAAACAGCACGGCTGCCGCATTGTTCAACACCCCATCTTTCAGTAAACCGAACTTTCCTAATATGGCAGGAATGTCAGTACCGGAATCTTCCGGCAGGCGACCGCATTCTATACCTAATCTGACTGTCTTCAATACCTCGTTGGTATCCAAGTGCTGTAAGGTCAGGTTGCTGTTTGCTAAAAGTTCCCAGCGGTATCTGTTTCCGTCACGCTGCAACAGTAGCTCATTGTATGCCGGCTGCGGCATCGTGGTGGTCGCACTTTCCACACGCATATAGGGTCGTCCTTTATAGCAGAACGGACGGCTGGGTTTGGAATCTTCAACACGGAAAACAATTACTTTTTTCTCATTATCCGACAGCGGTACATAGGAAATCTGTACCATTGCCACAGGTTCCAGCCGATTGATTGCTTCCGCTATATCCCGTTTGGTCTTGTCGCTTACTTCCTGCCCGATGATTTTTCCCTTGTCGCTCACACCGAACAGCACCGTACCACCGTTACCGTTGAGAAAGGCGCAAAGGATTTCCATACCGCGTTCCAACTGACCGGTGGTTTCCTTGAACTCCACCAGCCCGCCTTCTTTTTCAGCTATCAACCGTTTTATTATATCGAGGTCTTCTATAATCATATATAATTCTGTAACGTAAGTACAAAGGTAGCGGTTTCCGCTGACATTCGAGCAAAAGAATCGAATACTATCTGTCGGAAAAGACAAACTATCCTATAAAAATGCAAGAATGGCATCCTGCCACCATCTGCTTCGGCTTTGGTACAAGATAGCCTTCTTATGCGCTCTTGATTTACGGCTCCTGATGCCCAAAGAAGACAGTAACAAGGAGGATAAGACATCCGCTTTTTTATTTCAGCCTGCAAAGGTAGCCCCGTGCCTATCTGGATTGAGCAAGGCCGGGCCCTTACGGGTTTCCGCAAAAATCTTCCGCGCTGCGCTTGCGGTATTTTTCCGGAAAGCCTTGCACAATCCGGCACGGGACTGTTTGGCAGGCAAGAAATAAAAAATCGGCTCACGAACCGGTAAGTGTTTAACTGAAAAAATATGGCTATGAGCAAAACAAGAGCAAACAATGGCATGAAAGAGAATTTGAGTCCAACCACCGAAAGCAAGGATAATCTGCTCATTGGACAGATTTATTGGAAAGGGTGTGCTTACCCTGTAAGAGAAATAGATACCGGAAAACATTTGTTCAAGGTGTCTGTGGAAAGCCTGCTGGATGAACTGATAAACGATATGCGCAACGGAATATATGAGGCAATGGAAGCGTGCGAAGAGATAGACGCTTACTGCACCGATGAAGAACTGCGTACTTTGTCCGATTCTGAATTATATAAACTGTATTGTTAAACCAACTGATTGAAAAAATATGAAAAAGAGAAGCAACTTCACACCGATGGAAAGATTTCATGAGATTCTTGTCGGTCATAGTTTGAATGCAATGAATGTGGGAATCAACCATATTCGTGTTTTCCTTGAGGGCAAGAAACTGTTTGATTACTATCCGTTAAGGATGAAACTGTTTGACTACCATAACTGGCACCAGTTGACTTATCCTTCTT
>ENA-OQDL01000909-OQDL01000909.1-human-gut-metagenome-genome-assembly--contig:-NODE-909-length-16692-cov-3.147902_pt1 | contig 16692 bp, 15 predicted proteins | sample MGYA00242782_ERZ504609 | MGnify/ENA primary metagenome ERZ504609 (study PRJEB26092, sample SAMD00036320) | human gut metagenome | host: Homo sapiens | study: EMG produced TPA metagenomics assembly of... | reverse complement strand
TGGTGCATCAAGCCTCCTCGCGGGTATTGGTCGCAACATCTACGTGCGGCGGCATGCCCGTGCGGGAACACCCGGTTGGGCTCTTCGTCGCGCGATCCGGTGGACATTCTATGACTTCCGATGGAACAAAGAGGAATATTACCATGTTTCTTGGCCGGGTTGGTCAATTTCTTGGTTTGCAGTTGTTGCAGGGCGCGGATAATGCGGAAACGCGTGTTGCGCGGTTCGATAACATCATCGATATAGCCATACTTGGCTGCATTGTAAGGATTGGCAAACAGTTTGGTATATTCAGCTTCTTTTTCAGCCAGGAACTGAGCCGGATTTTCTTGCTCTTTAGCCTCGCGTGCATACAGAACTTCTACCGCACCTGCACCACCCATAACTGCGATTTCAGCAGTAGGCCATGCATAGTTCATGTCACCACGAAGTTGCTTACAGCTCATTACGATGTGCGAACCGCCATAGGATTTGCGTAGGGTGATAGTAACTTTAGGTACGGTAGCTTCACCGTAGGCATACAGCAATTTGGCACCGTGCAGGATAACACCGTTGTACTCCTGACCGGTTCCGGGAAGGAAGCCCGGTACATCTACCAAAGATACGATAGGAATATTGAAAGCATCGCAGAAACGGACGAAACGTGCACCCTTTCGAGAAGCGTTGCTATCAAGTACACCTGCCAGATATTTGGGCTGGTTGGCTACAATGCCGACTGATTGTCCGTTGAAACGGGCAAAACCGATAATGATATTCTTGGAATAGTCTTTCTGAATTTCAAGGAACTCTCCGTTGTCAACGATAGCACCGATAACTTCGTACATATCGTAAGGCTTGTTCGGATTGTCAGGGATAATATCGTTCAGAGAATCTTCCAAACGGTCGATGGGATCTGTACAATCTGTGTAAGGAGCTTCTTCCAAATTATTTTGAGGAATGTAGCTCAGTAGCTTGCGGATAAGTGCAAGACCTTCTTCTTCGGTCTTTGCAGTGAAGTGAGTTACACCGGATTTGGTAGAGTGTACGCTTGCACCACCCAAATTTTCCTGGCTGACATCTTCTCCGGTTACGGTCTTTACCACTTTCGGACCAGTAAGGAACATGTAGGACGTTCCTTCCATCATTAGTGTAAAGTCAGTCAGGGCAGGAGAATAAACCGCACCACCGGCACAAGGACCGAAGATACCGGAAATTTGGGGAATAACGCCGGAAGCAAGAATATTGCGTTGGAAAATCTCGGCATATCCGGCTAAAGCATTGATACCTTCTTGAATACGTGCACCACCCGAGTCATTGATACCGATACAGGGAGCACCCATCTTCATTGCTTGATCCATGATTTTGCAAATTTTCAAAGACATGGTTTCCGACAATGAACCGGCAGAAACAGTGAAATCCTGTGCGAAAATGTAGACCAAGCGACCGTCGATGGTACCGCAACCGGTAACCACACCGTCGCCGGGGTAGTGTTTCTTTTCCATACCGAAATTCGTACATCTGTGCTCAACAAACATGTCCATTTCTTCGAAACTTCCTTCATCGAGTAACATTGCTATACGCTCGCGAGCTGTATATTTCCCTTTCTCATGTTGCTTTGCAATCGCTTTTTCACCACCACCAAGACGCGCAGCCGTACGGCGGTCAATAAGCTCTTTAATTTTCTCAAGTTGATTACTCATATTCTTTATTTATGATTTATGATTTCAGATTTATGTTTTCGGATTTATGATTTCAAACCATAAATCTTTATTCTCCTTTTTCGCAAAGTTCCGTCAATACGCCGAGTGTGGATTTCGGATGCAGGAATGCGATGTTCAAGCCTTCCGCACCTTTACGGGGAGCTTTGTCAATCAGGCGGATACCTTTTCCTTCAACTTCTGCGAGAGCGTTTGCCACTCCGTCTTCCACAGCAAATGCCAAATGGTGCATACCGCCGTTACCGTTGTTCTTTTCGATGAATTTGGCAATGGTGCTTTCGGGAGAAGTGGGTTCGAGCAACTCAATTTTCACGTCACCTACTTTCAAGAAAGCGGTTCTTACCTTTTGATCTTCTACGGTTTCAATGTTGTAGCATTTTAAACCTAATACATTTTCGTAGTACGGAAGTGCTTCTTCAATGCTTTTTACAGCAATGCCTAAATGTTCAATGTGCGAAATTTTCATAACAGTTTTTATTAATGTTGGTATTCAATTCCAAATTTTTAAAATCAGCAGTACAAAGAAAGATATTTCTACTTGAATAAAGAAATTTTTCGCCAATTAATTATAAAGGTATTTCTTCTTAAAATGATTTTATAATTGAGACAACCGGTCGTTATTTTATCTATTGATGGTATTCGTTTTTTGTTATAAAAGAGATTCAAAAGCTTTTTTTGTTATATCTTTGTCAGTAGAATTTCAATCGGACAAATATTATGTCACATTTAGCTCCCTTGATCGCCGATTTGGCATTGATACTGATTTGCGCCGGAATAATGACGCTATTATTTAAAAAACTGAAACAACCGTTAGTCTTGGGGTATGTCGTTGCAGGCTTCTTGGCCAGTCCTCACATGGCTTATACCCCTTCGGTGATGGATACGGCAAACATACAGACTTGGGCGGACATCGGCGTTATTTTCTTGCTGTTTGCTTTGGGGCTGGAGTTTAGCTTTAAGAAAATAGTCAAGGTGGGGGGAGCTGCTATAATCGCTGCTTGTACAATTATATTCTGTATGATATTGTTGGGCGTGGCAGTTGGCACGGCTTTCGGATGGAAACGGATGGATTGCATTTTCTTGGGCGGTATGATAGCCATGTCTTCCACTACTATTATCTATAAGGCATTTGATGATTTGGGCATGCGCAAGAAAAAGTTTACCGGGCTGGTGCTCAGTGTGTTGATTTTGGAAGATATTCTTGCCATTGTCCTGATGGTTATGCTGTCTACCATGGCAGTCAGTCATAATTTTGAAGGGACGGAAATGCTGGGCAGTATAGCAAAACTGTTATTCTTTCTTATATTGTGGTTTGTGGTCGGCATCTATTTGATTCCTGTTCTGTTGAAAAAATGTCGGAAGCTGATGAGTGAGGAGACTTTGCTGATTGTATCGCTCGGGCTTTGTTTCGGTATGGTTGTGCTTGCTGCCCATACGGGATTTTCAGCAGCGTTCGGCGCTTTTATCATGGGGTCTATTCTGGCTGAAACGGTAGAGGCGGAAAGTATTGAACGTCTGGTTAAGCCGGTAAAAGATTTATTCGGTGCCATATTCTTTGTATCTGTAGGTATGATGGTAGACCCTTTGATGATAGTAGAATATGCGGGTCCTATTGTTGTCATCACATTGGCGGTTATTGTCGGGCAATCGTTGTTCGGCACATTGGGAGTATTGCTTGCAGGGCAGCCGCTTAAGACGGCTATGCAATGCGGATTCAGTTTGACGCAGATTGGAGAATTTGCTTTTATCATCGCTTCTTTGGGAGTGTCTTTGCATGTAACAAGTCATTTTCTGTATCCTATAGTGGTGGCTGTATCTGTCATTACTACCTTTCTTACCCCTTATATGATTCGTTTTGCAGAGCCGGCTTCCAATTTTGTCGATACGCATTTGCCGGAACGGTGGCAGAAATTTTTGCTGCATTATGCTTCCGGTTCGCAGACTGTGAATCATGAGAGTTTATGGAAGAAACTGATATTTGCTTTGTTGCGTATTACGGTGGTTTATTCCATTGTAAGTGTGGCGGTGATTGCTATCGCATTCCGCTTCCTTGTACCGTTTTTCAAGGGAAACTTGCCTGGGATTTGGGGCTCTTTATTGTCTGCTTTGGTCATTGTTCTGTTTATTTCTCCTTTTCTGCGAGCCATCATGATTAAGAAAAACCATTCGGTAGAATTCGTAACATTGTGGCGCGACAGTCGGGGAAATCGCGCTCCATTGGTAGCTACTATTGTGCTGCGAATTCTGTTGGCAGTTTCTTTTGTGATGTTTGTAATAGCCGGACTGTTTAAACTGTCGGTTAGTCTTGTCTTTGGAGTTGCGGTACTGCTGGTTATAGTGATGATACTTTCCAGACAGTTGAAGCGGCAGTCTATAATGATTGAACGTACTTTTTTTCAGAATTTGCGGTCGCGGGATATGCGTGCGGAATATTTGGGCGAGAAGAAGCCTGAATATGCAGGCCGTCTGCTTTCGCGTGATTTGCATTTGACGGATTATGAGATTCCCGGGGAATCGGCTTGGGCAGGCAAGACGCTGGCGGAGTTGAATTTTGGCAAGCGTTATGGGGTGCATGTCGTTTCTATTCTTCGTGGACGCAGGCGGATAAATATTCCCGGTGCTTCTGTGCGTCTCTTTCCTTTAGATAAGATACAGGTTATTGCTACTGATGAAGAATTGAATGTGTTTGGTGAGGAAATGAATAAGCTTTCAACGATAGCTGCGGACGCCGTGGAAAAAAGTGAGATGATACTGCGTCAGTTGCGTATCGATGCGAAATTCCCCGTTCTGGGTAAAACATTGAAAGATGCAGGCATACGCGAGAAATACCACTGCCTGATTGTTGGAGTGGAGCGAGGATGGGGGAAACTTTGCATGCTCCTGACGTGCACGAGCCCTTTTGTCGAGGAGGATGTAGTATGGATTGTCGGTGAGAATGTCGATGTGTACAAATTGGTCGGTGAAAATGATGAGAATGTCGACCTGTGATATTGGAATAACGGTTATCTTTGCTTTACGAACATAAACTTTAAAAAAGAAATATCATGAAAAGTGATCCGAAAGACTGTCTGTACTGTCAGAATAATGAAACGTTGCATAATCTGATGATTGAGATTGCGCAGCTTAGTGTGTCACGTGTCTTCCATTTTTAAGGAACAAACTTATCGCGGGCGCTGCCTTGTGGCTTACAAAGACCATGTCAATGACTTGAATGAACTAACGGATGAGGAACGCAATGCTTTTATGGCTGATGTTGCCCGTGTGACTCGTGCCATGCAAAAAGCTTTTAATCCGGAAAAGATTAATTATGGTGCGTATTCAGACAAATTATCTCATCTTCATTTTCATTTGGCGCCGAAATATGTAGATGGTCCCGATTATGGTGGTACTTTCCAGATGAATCCGGGAAAGGTGTATCTGACGGATGTCGAATATCAGGAATTGGTTGAAGCGGTGAGAAGCAAACTTTGAAAGAGAATGAAGTATAAAGTATAAATTGGCAATGAGCATGATTTATGAATGACAAATGGTTATGTAATATCATAGCATAGCCATTTATACCTTATACTTCGTATTTTATATTTTATTTAAAATTTTGTCCATTACCCAGTTTGTCAGTGTTGCGCTTTCGCCATCGCAGTTACAGATTGATTTGCCAAGTAAATGGTCTACAACAGCTTGAATAAGCGGTTGCTGGACGTAAATGGGGTTTTCTACAGGGATTTCTTCCCTTCCTCGTTCGGTGTGTAAGGCTATGGGATCATAGGTAAATACAGAAAAGCATATCATACCTTTGTCTCCGATGATTTCGATACGGTCTTCACGTGCAGACTCATGTGCAACGAAACACCACGAGCCGCTGCCTACCAGGCCGCTGTCAAATTGGAAACAGGCACTGAGGGTATCCTCTGCAGAATATAGTCCGCCACGGTTGCTCTTGTATCCGTTGGCTTCAAGAATATATCCGAACATATCTTGCAGTATGTCTATCTGGTGTGGAGCCAAATCATAAAAATAACCGCCACCGGCGATATCGGGCTGTACACGCCAGGGTAGGTTCTCCTTGTTATAGTCCAGATCGCGGGGTGGCTGGGCAAAGCGAATTTGTATATTGATGACATTTCCGATGGCCCCTTCTTCCACCAATGACTTTACTTTCAGGAAATAAGGAAGATAACGGCGGTAATAGGCTACAAAACAAGGTATGCCGGTTTCTTGGGAAATACGGTTGATACGGCAACACTCTTCATAAGTCACTGCCATCGGCTTTTCTATGTATACCGGTTTGCCGGCTTTCATGGACATAATGGCATATGTGGCATGGGAAGAGGGTGGGGTGGCAATATATACGGCATTTACGTCTTCATCATTAATCAGTTCCTGTGCATCATTGTACCATTTGGCAATGCCTCTTTCTTTGGCATAAGCTTTGGCTTTGGAGATATCCGACTCATCACAGCTACCACTTCGGAGTGTTCAATTTTCTGAAATGCAGGTCCACTTTTGTATTTTGGTCACTTCTCCGCAGCCGATAAATCCCCATTTTATTATTTTCTCACTCATACTTGTATATTATTCTTCAAAGTCGAAATCAAAATCAAAGTCATCCACGAATTCAGGCGCAGTGAAGTCTTCCAGTTCACGGCGATCCTTTTTGGTGGGGCGTCCCGTTCCCTTAGCGCGGTTGATAAATCCGCTGATTTTGCTCATTTCCAACAGTTCATATTGCTCTGGGGCGGTTATGTTCTCCATCATTTCGGGAACAAGCTTGGCGCCTACACGCTTTTCAATAGTCTGTAGTACTTTGAAAGAATAGGTAACCGGCGGTTTGCGTACTTGTATTACATCTCCCGGCTTCACCATTCGAGCTGCCTTTGCAAGTGCACCATTGATACTGATACGTCCTTTTTTGCAGGCTTCGGCTGCAATTGTACGTGTCTTGAATATGCGTACAGCCCACATCCATTTGTCTATTCTTGCTTCACTCATTTCTTGTTGAACTGATTCATTGTAATGTCTATACCGGCGAGACAGAAACTTTTAATGATTTCGCCGGCTGTTTTCAGGCGTTCATCCATTGTTTTCCAGTCTTCGTCCGTAAAGTGTCCCAAAACGAAATCCACTTGTCCGCCGCGGGGAAAATCATTACCGATACCAAAACGCAGGCGGGCATAGTTTTGGGTACCTAATGTGGCTGCAATATGTTTCAGTCCGTTATGTCCCGCATCGCTTCCTTTCCCTTTCAGCCGCAGGGTGCCGAAAGGTAGTGCCAAATCATCTACTACAATCAGTACGTTTTCCAACGGAATGTTCTCTTTTTGCATCCAATAGCGTACGGCATTTCCACTCAGATTCATGAAAGTAGACGGTTTTAGCAATATCAGTTGGCGTCCTTTGACCGACATGGTAGCTGTAAAACCATAGCGCCCGTCATTAAAGGTTATTCCGGCTGCTTGAGCTAAAGCATCTACTACCATGAAGCCTATATTATGGCGGGTTTCGTGATATTCGGGACCGATATTGCCTAAACCGGCAATTAGATATTTCATTTTTATATACTTGGCTTTAATGATAATTCAGATAAAAAGAGAGGAACGCGGATTATCGCAGTTGTCCGCGGATATGAAATCTGCGTCGTCTGCGTTAATCCGCGTTCCGGAATATCTCGTTTGCTTACTAAGAAAGCGCTGATTAGTTGTTTGCAGCAGCTGCAGCAGCACCTCTTGCGGCACGAGTCAGCTTAACAGCACATACAACGGCTTCTTTAGCATTCAACAGCTCCAAACCTTCGTAGCTTAATTCACCTACTTTTACCGTTTTGCCCAATCCCAAATGAGATACATTGACAATCAGTTTTTCAGGAATAGCGTTGTACAAAGCTTTAACTTTCAGTTTACGCATCTGCAGAGTCAGCTTACCACCGGCTTTCACACCTTCTGCCAGACCTTCCATTTGTACGGGAACTTCCATTACGATAGGTTTAGTTTCATCAATCTGATAGAAGTCAACGTGCAGGATAGTATCTTTTACCGGGTGGAATTGAATATCTTTCAAGATAGCATTTACTTTCTTGCCATCGATAATCAGGTCAACCACGTAGATGTGCGGAGTATAAACCAAATTGCGCAGACCTTCTGCCGGTACAGTGAAATGAACGTTTTCACCTGCTCCGTAGAGTACGCAAGGTACACCGTTGTCTTTACGAATAGCTTTCAAAGCTCTTGCTTGTTCCGAAGAACGCTCTGCAATAGTTCTTGCAGTTCCTTTTACTTCAATTGATTTCATTTTAATTTCTTTTTGTGTTACTCTAAATTAAGTAGATTATTGCTTAATTCACCATCACACGATGTGGCTCACCACACGATGTTGCAAAAAAGCGGTGCAAAAATACCGCTTCTTTTTGAATTATCAAAAGGTTTTCCTTTAAAAATCAATATCTATTTTAATTTCTCCGTCAAGCGGAGAATCTTTTTCTTTCTGTTCTTCTGCCGGCTGCACATTGTCAGGTTGTTCTTCATTGTCGTTGCGGCGCATAAAACATCCTTGCTGTTCCTGAATGAAGCCAATAGCCTGTTGCAGGCCATTCATGAATTTTTCAAAATCTTCTTTGTACAAAAAGATTTTATGTTTTTCAAAACTAACCTGTGATTCATCCCCTTCACCCGTTACTATCTTCTTGCTTTCAGTGATAGCAAGGAACATTTCGTCCTTTCTGTTTTTCTTAACGTCTAAATAATAGATGCGCTTGCCTGCTTTAATGGATTGGGAGAATACTATTTCTTTGTCGCTCACGTCCAGTCCGCTTTTCTTTTTAAAGTCTTCCATATTATAGCTATCTTGTTGTAATCGGGTTCAAAATTGACGATTTTTTTTAAACTGTCAAAATGAAAAAGCCCGGATAATGATTATCTGCATTAAAAAATGTGATTTATTTATGTAAACTCATTAAAAATATCTACTTTTGCACCTCGTTAAAACACCAGTATTTACTTTAGTTATGATAAACAGAGTTCTTATTCGTCTTAAGATTATACAGATTGTATATGCTTATTATCAGAATGGCAGTAAAAATTTAGATGCTGCGGAGAAAGAGTTGTTCTTTAGTCTCTCCAAGGCATATGACCTTTACAATTATCTGCTTATGTTGATGATAGCCTTGACGAACTACGCACAAAAGCGCATTGATGCGGCAAAAGCAAAGTTGGCTCCCACAGCCGAAGAGTTGTATCCGAACATGAAGTTTGTAGAAAACAAATTCATTTCCCAACTGGAAGTGAACAGGCAGTTGATGGACTTTATCTCCAACCAGAAACGTACGTGGGAGAATGATGAAGATTTTGTTAAAGGATTATTTGAAAAGATTGTAGCGTCTGATATATATAAGGAATATATGGCTTCTTCCGAAAACTCTTACGAGGCAGATCGTGAATTATGGAGAAAGCTTTATAAGACATTCATTTTCAATAATGAGGAACTTGATATATTGCTCGAAGATCAAAGCCTTTATTGGAATGACGACAAGGAAATTGTGGATACATTCGTTCTGAAAACAATCAAACGCTTTGATGAGAAGAATGGCGCGAATCAGCCGTTATTGCCTGAGTTTAAGGATGATGAAGATCAGGAGTTTGCCCGCCGTTTGTTCCGCCGTGCTATTCTGAACTGCGATTACTACCGTCATCTTATCAGCGAAAACACACGTAACTGGGATTTGGACCGTGTAGCTTTTATGGATGTAGTTATCATGCAGTGTGCATTGGCCGAAATATTGAGTTTCCCGAACATTCCCGTCAGCGTTTCGTTGAATGAGTATGTAGATATAGCCAAAGTGTACAGTACAGCCAAGAGTGGCAGTTTGTCAATGGCACTTTGGATGGAATAGTTAAGGAATTGAAAAAAAGAAGGGAAGTTGTCGAAAAACTGATACCTTTGTTGAATAATAAAATTAAAACGGAATATTTATGAATTTGATGACAGTAGTTTTTTCCTGCAAGCTCTTGCTGCAGGCCCCGGACGGAAGCATGATGTGGATTATGTTGATAGCTATGTTCGCTATTATGTATTTCTTTATGATTCGCCCGCAAAATAAGAAGCAAAAAGAAATTGCGAATTTCCGCAAATCTCTTCAAGTGAACCAAAAGGTGATTACTGCCGGTGGCATTCATGGTATTATCAAGGAAATTAACGATAATGATGTGGTTCTTGAAATTGCTTCCAACGTTAAAATCCATATTGACAAGAATTCCATTTTTGCCGCTGCTGCTGATGCAAACAGTAGTCAGGCTTCTAAATAAGCAGATGTGAGCCTATGTTTGATCGTAGGAACATAAGACGTATTTATTTGAATATAACCGGAAAAGCAAGGACTTTTCTGCTCAGTGATAAGAGCAGAGAGTTCTTTGTTTTTTTATTTTTCTTCTTATAGCCGGTGGTTTCTGGTTGTTGCAGACACTGAACAACGATTATGAAGCGGAATTTTCTATTCCCGTCCGTTTGCGTGGAGTGCCTAATAATACGATGATTACTTCAGAGCCGGTCTCCGAACTGCATATAAAGGTAAAGGATAAAGGTACTGTTTTGCTTAATTATATGTTGGGAAAGAGCTTCTATCCGGTTTCGCTTGACTTTTCCGATTATAAAGCTGTTGATAATCATGTACGTATTTATGCTTCTCAGTTTGAGAAAAAAGTGCTGAGTCAGTTGAATGTTTCCACCCGCTTGCTTTCTATGAAGCCAGATACCTTGGAATACATTTATGCAACGGGAATGTCCAAATTGGTGCCTGTCAGATTATCGGGGACAGTGGGTGCCGGCCGTCAATATTATTTGTCGGATACGATTTTTAAACCGGACTCGGTTTTGGCTTATGCACCGGAAGGGGTATTGGATACGATAACCGCTGCCTATACCCAGCCTGTCAAACAGGAGAATGTCCCCGATACATTGCGGCAACAGGTGTCTTTGCTTGCGCGACGAGGTGTGAAGTTTGTTCCTGCCTCTATCGAGATGATACTTCCTGTGGACATTTATACGGAAAAGACGGTGGAAGTGCCGTTGCACGGCGTAAACTTTCCGGCTGATAAAGTATTGCGTGCTTTTCCTTCTAAGGTTCAAGTAACTTTCCAGGTAGGGCTTAGCCGTTTCCGTGAGATAACTGCAGATGATTTTCATATCAATGTTTCTTATGAGGAACTGCTGCGTTTGGGGTCGGACAAGTATACGGTAAAATTGCGGAATATTCCCGACGGGGTGAAACAAGTGCGTTTTAATCCGGAGCAGGTCGATTTTCTTATAGAACAAATATCTCCTTCATTATGACTGTCAAGATAGGTATAACCGGTGGTATCGGCAGTGGAAAAAGTGTTGTGTCCCGACTGTTGGAGGTGATGAGAATCCCGGTCTATATTTCTGATGGGGAAACCAAACAGCTTATGATGACAGACTCTTGTATTCGCAGTGAGTTGACTGCCTTGTTGGGTGAGGAGGTGTATGCCGGTGGAGTATTGAATAAGTCTCTGCTTGCGTCTTATCTTTTCGGTAGTCCCGAGCATGCCGGGCAGATTAATGGTATTGTTCATCCGCGTGTAAAAGAGGATTTCAGGCAGTGGGTTTGTCAGCGTGCGGCATGCCGGATGGCAGGAATCGAGTCTGCTATTCTGATAGAGGCTGGATTTGCAGATGAGGTTGATGTAGTTGTTATGGTCTACGCTCCCGAGGAGATACGGGTGCAGCGTGCCATGAAGCGGGATGCTTCCTCACGTGAACTGATAGAAAAGCGCATTCGTAGTCAGATGGGGCGATGAAGAAAAACGGAAACTGGCAGATTTTGTGATAGTGAATGATGGCGAAACACCGTTAATTCCGCAGGTTTTGGGCTTAATCACTTTTCTGTCTCAAAATAATACCTATCTTTGCCCACCGAAAAAATGAACTACTAATTACAAAAACTGAATATATTATGTTGAAGACTATTTTGTCTATTTCCGGTAAGCCGGGATTGTATAAACTCATCTCTCAGGGAAAGAATATGTTGATTGTGGAGTCACTTGTTGACAAGAAACGTTTTCCTGCTTATGGTAATGAAAAGATTATCTCTTTAGGAGATATTGCCATGTATACAGATACAGAAGAAGTACCTTTGAAAGATGTACTTCTCTCTATGAAGAAAAAGGAAAACGGTGCAGCCGTGGCATTGGATGTAAAAAAGGCTTCTGTGAAAGAGCTCCAAGCTTATTTGGCGGAGGTGTTGCCTAATTTTGACCGCGACCGCGTATATGTGTCTGATATTAAAAAACTGATTTCCTGGTATAATCTGTTGGTAGCAAGTGATATGACAGACTTTGAAGAAACATCTGAAACTGCTGCTGAAGAGGTTAAAGAAGAAACAGCTGAATAATTATACTTCATTCTGAGGTTAAAATAAAAAGAGGGTATGTCAAAATTAACATCCGCTTGCTAATTGTTTCTTTTTAGGCACAGATTCCACGTTCTTTGTTCTTTTTCCGTGAAATCCGCGAAATCCGTGCCTAAAAGAAATCATCAAGTGTATTTTGACACACCCTCCTCTTTTTTTAGCTTGTCAGTTTCTGAAATCCAATTCGTCTTTCGTTGCATTGATATCTACCGTGATTGGTTTGCTACGGTCAACTTCCTGCGACAATAATTTCTTAGACAAATCGTTCAGCAAGTAATGCTGGATAGCACGTTTTACTGGGCGGGCACCAAACTCCGGATCATATCCTGCATTGGCCAGGAAATCTATGGCGGCATCGGTCAATACCAGTTCCACGCCGTTTCCGGATAACATCTTTTGTACGCTCTTGATTTGAAGTACAACAATCTGTTTGATTTCTTTTTCAGTCAGCGGCAAGAACATGATTGTCTCGTCGATACGATTCAGAAATTCCGGGCGGATTGTCTTTTTCAGCATATTCATAACTTCCTTCTTAGTTTCCTCTACAATCTCTTCCTTGTTGGAACCGTTCAGTTTCTCCATTTGGCTTTGAATGTATCCGCTACCCATATTGGAAGTCATGATGATAATGGTATTCTTGAAGTTTACGGTACGTCCCTTATTATCCGTCAAACGTCCGTCATCCAATACTTGCAATAGTATGTTGAATACATCCGGATGTGCTTTCTCTATTTCATCGAACAGTACGACGGAGTAAGGTTTGCGGCGTACAGCTTCCGTCAACTGACCGCCTTCATCATATCCCACATATCCCGGAGGAGCTCCTACCAGACGGGAAACGCTATGTTTCTCCTGATATTCGCTCATATCGATACGCGTCATCATCGTTTCATCATCAAACAGGAATTCGGCAAGCGCCTTGGCAAGTTCCGTTTTACCTACACCGGTAGTACCGAGAAAGAGGAATGAGCCGATAGGACGCTTGGGATCTTGCAGTCCCGCGCGGCTGCGGCGTACAGCATCGGCTACAGCTTCGATGGCTTCATTCTGTCCGATAACACGCTGATGCAGTTCATCTTCCAGATGCAATAGTTTCTCCTTTTCGCTTTGCAGCATTTTGCTTACCGGTATGCCTGTCCATCGGGATACTACATCTGCGATATCCTCGGCGTCAACTTCTTCCTTAATCATTGCTTTATCGCCCTGCATTTCGTGCAGCTTTTGCTGGGTCTCTTCAATTTCCTGATTCAGTGCTTGAAGTTTGCCATAACGTATTTCGGCTACCTTTCCATAATCACCTTCACGTTCCGCTTTATCGGCTTCAAACTTCAGGTTTTCTATTTCAACTTTATTCTGCTGAATTTTGTTGACCAGTGTCTTTTCGTTTTGCCATTTTGCTTTATACGACTTCTCCTGTTCTTTTAGTTCGGCAAGTTCCTTGCCGATTTGCTCCAGTTTGAGACGGTCATTTTCGCGCTTGATGGCTTCGCGTTCAATTTCCAGTTGTTTGATTTTACGGGAAATCTCATCCAACTCTTCCGGTACAGAATCTACTTCCATACGGAGTTTGGCGGCAGCTTCATCCATCAGGTCAATGGCTTTATCCGGCAGGAAGCGGTCGGTGATATAACGGTTGCTCAATTCTACGGCAGCAATGATGGCATCGTCTTTAATCCGTACATGGTGATGGTTTTCATAACGTTCTTTCAAGCCACGAAGGATGGAAATGGTGCTTAACGTGTCCGGTTCGTTTACCATAACGATTTGGAAACGGCGTTCCAAAGCCTTGTCTTTCTCAAAGTATTTTTGATACTCGTCCAAGGTGGTAGCACCGATGCTTCTCAGCTCACCGCGTGCCAGAGCAGGTTTCAGAATATTGGCGGCATCCATTGCTCCCTCGCCTTTACCGGCGCCTACCAATGTGTGGATTTCGTCGATGAACAGAATGATGTCTCCTTCCGATTTCTTCACTTCATTGACGACGGCTTTCAGACGTTCTTCGAACTCGCCCTTATATTTGGCTCCTGCAACCAATGCACCCATATCCAGTGAATAAACTTGTTTGTTTTTCAGATTCTCAGGTACATCACCCCGCAATATACGGTGGGCAAGTCCTTCTACAATGGCTGTTTTACCTGTACCCGGCTCACCTATCAATATAGGATTGTTCTTGGTACGGCGGCTTAGGATTTGCAGAACCCGGCGGATTTCTTCATCACGTCCGATAACGGGGTCCAGTTTGCCGCTTCGGGCTGCCTCGTTCAGATTGATGGCATACTTTTCCAATGACTGATAAGTGTCCTCGCTGGATTGCGAAGTAACCTTTTCGCCTTTCCGTAATTCATTGATTGCATTGCGCAAGTCTTTCTCCGTCATTCCGGCATCTTTCAGGATGGTGGAAGCGGTACTTTTTACAGTGAGCAAAGCGAGCAACATCGGTTCCAGTGAAACGAACTCATCGCCCATTTCTTTGGAATATTGGGTTGCCTTCTGAAAAATTTCATTAGTCTCACGACTCAGGTAGGGTTCTCCACCCGATACTTTGGGCAGGGAGTCAATCTGCTTATCAAGTACGAGTGCGATTTGCTGCCCGTTCATGCCTAACTTCTGGAAGATGAAATTGGTAACGTTTTCGCCCACTTTCATCACGCTTTGAAGCAAGTGTACAGGTTCGATGGCTTGCTGCCCCCGTGCTTGCGTCAAGTTCACGGCTTCTTGTACGGCTTCTTGAGCTTTGATAGTAAATTGGTTAAAGTTCATATTTAGTTCTCCTTTCTATTTTATCAGCTTCATAACACTTTAAAAGGCGCAAAAGATTTGCCAGCAGCCAAAATGAGACAAAATTTCAGTTAATAGAAGAAAATGAATGTCAAATTGGCTGATTTGCGACAAATACCTTTTATCTACAAAACTTTTTGTATCTTTACTCCCTCAATAAATAAATGAGTAATATGGAAAATACCCAAATAAAACTTTCCGAAACGGTAATGGTGATTGATGTTGCCTACCTGAATTTTGTTATAAACGATTTGAGGAAGTATTTTGAACCGTTGCTGGGACGTTCTTTACAAACAGTGGATCTGGCGCTTTTTACCATGTATCTGGCTATGGATGCCGGATTGAAAGGGAGTGACAATGATGTGCAGGTACTTCTCGTATATGATAAGCAGTCCGGAAAGCTGGAGCACTGCCTGCCATCCGATTTGAAGAACGAATTGGATGGAGTAGCGTTTAAGGCTTCTTTGGGTGAATTCAGTTTTATGGCTGTGCCTTCAGAGGGTTTTGTGTCTCGTGGAGACTTGTATCTTGATTTGTTGCAGATAGTATTGAATGCCGCCGAAGTGAAGAAGCTGATTGTTGTTCCTTTTAATGAGGAGTATGGTAAAGAGGTTGAGAACGTTTTGAGGGAATGCGCATTGGAAAATGCCGGACATAAAGAAGAGGCAAAGACATTGTTTATTTCCGTATGGAGGAGCCTGCCGCTCCGGCTGTATGCCGTTGGGAGATGCTGGGGTATCCGCTGATGTCGGTGTTGGGTATCAGGAGTGAAGATTTGCAGAATAATTAATCAATTTAATTCATTGTGCTGTGAGCGATTTTCGTTTAAAGGTATTCCGGTCTGTTGCGAAGAATCTGAGTTTTACGAAGGCTTCGCAAGAATTGTTTGTCAGCCAGCCTGCTATTACCAAACATATACAAGAGTTGGAAGCTGCTTATCAGACACGTTTGTTCGACCGGCAGGGTAGCAGAATTTCGTTGACGGAGTCGGGCAATTTGCTCTTGGAACATTGCGAGCGGATTTTGGAAGACTATAAACGGTTAGAGTACGAAATGCACTTGTTGCATAATGAATATACAGGCGGTTTGAAGCTGGGGGCCAGCACTACCATTGCCCAATATGTGTTACCTCCTTTGCTTGCCAGCTTTATCGGTAAGTTCCCACAAGTCAGCCTGTCATTGTTGAATGGTAATTCCAGAGAGATAGAGGCCGCTTTGCAGGAACATCGCATTGATTTGGGCTTTGTCGAAGGAGTATTCAGGTTGCCTAATATTAGATATACTACTTTTTTGGAAGATGAGCTGGTGGCAGTGGTGCGTACAGGCAGTAAATTGGCTGTGGGAGAGGAGATAACTCCTGATGAATTGTTCCATTTGCCTTTGGTGCTTCGCGAAAGAGGTTCGGGGACATTGGATGTTTTTGAGCGTGCCTTGCAGCAACATAATATAAAGTTATCCTCTTTACAGGTTTTGATGTATTTGGGAAGCACGGAAAGTATCAAATTGTTTTTGGAACATACCGATTGTCTGGGCATTGTTTCCGTTCGTTCCATTACGCGCGAGTTGTATTCTGGACAGTTGCGTGTCGTTGAGATTAAGGGAATGCCTATGTTACGCGATTTTAGTTTTGCACAGCCTCAGGGGCAAGAAAGCGGTTTGGCGCAAGTATTCATGCAATTTGCCATGCACAATAACCATAAGTTATAGCACATAAGCAGAAACAATTGGCATGATTGAGAAAATGAGCCTACCTTTGCGGTCGAAACAAATTAATAAAAATAAAAAGTATGGCTTCACTCGAAC
>ENA-OQDL01000908-OQDL01000908.1-human-gut-metagenome-genome-assembly--contig:-NODE-908-length-16711-cov-3.271587_pt1 | contig 16711 bp, 14 predicted proteins | sample MGYA00242782_ERZ504609 | MGnify/ENA primary metagenome ERZ504609 (study PRJEB26092, sample SAMD00036320) | human gut metagenome | host: Homo sapiens | study: EMG produced TPA metagenomics assembly of... | reverse complement strand
ATGGTCATCGACGGGCAGGTTCCCATCGATGGGTTCTGATATACACGTCCGATGTTACGGTTTCTTTTAAATTCCTTTTTATTTGTAATATCTTTCCCATTCATCAGGATCTTTCCGCCATCTACAGGAATACTTCCACAGAGGATATTCAGCATCGAGGTTTTTCCTGAACCGTTACTTCCCACAACCGATACAAACTCTCCGTCTGCTACCGTCAGGTCAAATCCGTCAAACAGGCACATCTCATTGACTGTTCCGGGATTATAATATTTATCGATTTTCTTTAATTCAAGCATTTTTCTTCACCTTCTTCTTTCTGTCTCTTCCGATCACCAGAATCAGAAGGAATAAAACTGCCGTGATCAGTTTCATATCCTGCGGCTCAAAAAACTTTAAGGCTGCAGCAACACAGGCTTTATAAATAATGGAACCGATCAGAACAGCCGTTGTGGTTTTCAGGAATGAAAAATTCTTGAACAGGCTTGTTCCGATGATCACGCTCGCAAGTCCGATAACAATGGCACCTGTACCACTGGAAATTTCAAAAACTCTCTGTTCCTGACAGAAAATAGATCCTGCCAGGGAAACCAGTCCATTGGCGATCGCAAGTCCGAGGATCTTGACATTCCCCTCATCTTTTGCAAGAGAAGTGACCAGCACTTCATTATCACCGACTGCACGGAGAAGGAATCCCGACTTTGTCTTCATATAAAGATCTAAAAGGACTTTGCTTACTACCGCAATGATCAGAACGATCACCAGAACCTTATAGGAGGATGCTCCTCCCTGAAAGATCCCATTTACGGCTGCATTGTCAAAAATACTGTCCTCGCCAAAGATCGGTACATTTGCCGTTCCTGCCAGCCGGAGGTTGATCGTCCATAATGCTGTCATCATAATAATACCGGACAGCAGATCACGCACCTTACATTTCACATGGATCAGACCGGTACAGATCCCGGCAAGAACACCGATCAGAAATGATGCCGGAAGTGTGAGATACGGGTTCACACCTTTCGTGATCATTGTTGCAGTCAGTGCTGCTCCCAGCGGAAAACTTCCATCCACTGTCAGATCCGGGAAATCCAGAATCTTATATGTTATGTATACTCCAAGGGCGAGTATTCCATAAATCAGCCCCTGCTCCAATATTGTTATATAAATCCCCATCACTCTACGCCTCCGGATTCTTTCATTATTTTGTAATCTCATCAAAGCTTTCTACAGCTTTGTCCTGAAGATCCTCCGGAACTGTGATTCCGAGATTCTTCGCTACTTCATTATTTACATAAAAACCAGGTTCTGTAATTGTCTCAAACTGCATATCAGATGCTTTCTTCTCACCTTTCAGGATCTTGGCTGCCATCTTTCCCGTCTGCTTTCCAAGTGCCACATAATCCAGTCCTTCTGCTGCAAGGCATCCGATCTTCACCTGCTCGATCTCACTTCCGAATACCGGAATCTTTGCTCCATTTGCCTTGTCAAGGATCGTTGCCAGAGAAGCTACAACTGTATTGTCTGTCAGGTTCGTCAGGCAGTCAACTTCTCCGAGAAGTTCATCTGCCGCAAGAGAAATATCTGCGGTCTGGCTAATACCTTTTTCTACGATCTCAAATCCATAGTCTCCTGCAAGATCATCATATTTTGCAAGAGCGGATACGGAATTTGCCTCACTTGTCGTATAAAGGATACCGATCTTCTTTGCATCCGGCATCATCTCACGGATCATTTCAAGCTGTGCCTTGATCGGAAGCTCATCACTCGTTCCTGTTACATTTCCGACTGCTGTTCCGTCATCTTTTGCAAGCTTTGCCGCAACCGGGTCTGTGACTGCTGTATAAACAACCGGGATTTCTGAATCCATCGCTGAATTGTATGCTGCCTGTGCACTCGGAGTTGCGATTGCACAGATCAGATCCACTTTATCGGATACAAATGAATCACTGATCTGCTTTGCTGTACCCTGATCTGCCGCTGCATTCTTTACAGAAACTGTCAGGTTCTTACCCTCTTCAATTCCCTCTTCTTTCAGCCCTTCAAGGAATCCTTCCCTGCAGTTATCCAGTGAACCATGCTCTGCAAAACTGGGAAATTTCCGATCGTATAAGTCTTTTCTCCATCGGAGGAAGCATTTTTTATCCTCTCCTGATGTTCCTGAGCCGCATCCTGCCAGGCTCATTACCATTACCGCATCCTAAAACTACTGCTAAAAATTCTTTTCTTCATAATACTTTGTCTCCCTTTTTTCTTTTCATTTTCTGCAAAAGCAAAGGAGCCGATCTTGGATACAGGCTTTCATTTCCGGCTGATGCAACAAAAAACCGCCTCAAGCGAAATGCTTGAGACGGTAATAAATTTCTTTACTATCGCGGTACCACTCAAATTGACCTGCGTCCACTTTCTCACGTACTAACATACGCTCCTGATTGATAACGGGTTCGGTTCCCGGCGACTCCTACTCTTTTCATTTCAGGCCACCCTCGAAAGTCCATTCGGAATTAAAATCCTTACAGCAATCCCACCACCTGCTGCTCTCTGCAAATTCTTTTAAAACTTACTTCTCTTCCTCATCGGTTTTTGCTTTTGATGAACTCTATTCTAGTCTTCCTTACTTCATTTGTCAAGAAGATTTTTATTTTCTTTCTCACATTCTCATTCTCAGCCTGATTCATCCTGAAGAGAACTTTTATTTTTCTTCTGTGACAACTTCCAGTCCCAGCTCCTCCAACTGCTTTGTATCTGCCGGCGTAGGAGCTTCCGTCATCAGACAGGATGCGTCCTTGATCTTCGGGAATGCAATTACGTCACGGATACTGTCCTGCTTTGCCATCAGCATCACCAGACGGTCCAGTCCGTAAGCAAGTCCTGCGTGCGGTGGAACTCCGTATTTAAATGCATCTAACAGGAAACCGAACTGGCTGTATGCCTGCTCATCTGTAAATCCAAGTGCATGGAACATCTTCTCCTGAATGTCATCCTGGAAGATTCTGACACTTCCTCCGCCGATCTCATTTCCATTGAGGACGATATCGTATGCTTTTGCACGTACCCTGCCCGGATCAGACTCAATATACTGAAGATCTTCTTCCATCGGCATCGTAAATGGATGATGCATCGCAACAAAACGGTTCTGCTCTTCGCTCCACTCAAGAAGCGGGAACTCTGTGATCCATACAAAACGATATTCATTTTTATCAAGGAGTTCAAGCTGCTTCGCAAGCTCTATACGCAATGCTCCCAGTGAATCCCATACTACTTTATTTTTATCAGCAGCAAATAACAGCAGATCTCCTGCTTCTCCGTTCATTGCTGCGATCAGTGCCTGCATCTGCTCCTCTGTCATAAACTTGGCAAAAGAAGATTTCACGGTTCCGTCTTCCTGAATGGCAACATATGCCAGCCCTTTTGCACCGTAATCTTTTACAAATGCTGTCAGCTTGTCGATCTTCTTTCTTGGCATGCCGCCCTGTCCTTTGGCATTGATACCACGAACACTTCCACCATTCTCCAGTGCTGCTGTAAAGACACCGAAACCACAGTCCTTTACCACTTCACTTACATCCGTCAGTTCCATTCCAAATCTGAGATCCGGCTTATCTGATCCAAAACGATCCATTGCTTCCTGCCAGGTCATTCTCTGGATCGGAAGCTGTACCTCTACATCCAGCACTTCCCGGAACAGTTTCTTCAGATATCTTTCGTTGACATCGATCACATCATCCACATCTACAAAGGACAACTCCATATCGATCTGCGTAAACTCCGGCTGTCTGTCTGCACGAAGATCCTCATCACGGAAACATCTTGCAATCTGGATATAACGATCCACGCCAGAGCACATCAGAAGCTGCTTGTAAAGCTGCGGAGACTGTGGAAGACCGTAGAAAGAACCCGGATGCACACGGCTTGGCACAAGGTAATCTCTTGCCCCTTCCGGTGTTGTCTTTCCAAGCATCGGAGTTTCCACTTCAAGGAATCCTTCTTCTGCAAAATACTGACGGGTCAGCGTCATAACCTGACTCTTCATTTTAAGATTTCTCTGAAGATCCGGTCTTCTTAAATCCAGATAACGGTATTTGAGACGGATTTCTTCTTTTGTCTTTGAATTTTCCTCAATCGGGAACGGAGGAGTCATTGCCTCGGAAAGAATCCTCAGTTCACTTGGGATCACCTCGATCTCTCCTGTTGCAATCTTATCATTTACAGCTCCCGAACGTCTTGCGACCTTACCAACGATCGCCACAACATACTCTGAACGGAGGGATGCCGCTTTCTCGATCAGAGCCGGTTCTGTCGTCCCCTCCTCACAGACTACCTGGATAATTCCGGAACGGTCTCTGACATCTGTGAATACGAGACCTCCTTTATTTCTGTTCTTCTGTACCCATCCCATGATGGTCACTGTCTCACCGACATTCACTGCAGACAACTCGCCACAACGGTGAGTTCTCTTCAGCCCCTGCATTGATTCAGCCATTGTATCTCATCCTTTCCTTTTTACTTTCTTCCTGTTCTGTCTATCGCTGCTTTTTATTGCTGCTTTTTATTGCTGCTTTTTCTATCGCAGCTCTTTCTTTTCGCTCTGCTCTACCGTCTTACAGGCTGTCCACAGAATCACGGTAGCACTCTGTGATCTCTGTATATCCCTGCTCTGCAAGCTGCTCTTTCTGGAACTTTTTATTTTTCTTCATATTCACGATCATCACCTGACGGCCATTTTCACGCTCTTTCTTTGCAAGTGCCAGCACTTTCAGCATGCCTTCCTGCGGCATATTTTTCTCGATCAGGAATGCTTTCTTTTCCTTACTTGTAGGCACTTTGTATCCACGTTCCATCAGCAGCATGACAATCCGCTCAAATCCGATGGAAAATCCTACTGCCGGTGTATCCTGACCCGTAAACTTTCCGATCATCTTATCATAACGACCGCCTCCGCCGACGGAACCTCCAAACTCATCCATGGAAATCTCAAAGATTGTTCCTGTATAGTAGGACATTCCACGTACCAGTGTCGGGTCAAAGAACATACGGAACTCTGCCTCTTTTGCACTCTCTACACTTGTAATGATCATCTCAAGTGAATCGGCTGCTTCTGCCGGAAGAAATCCCTCCAGCTTCTCCTTACAGGAACGCACGCCTGCCACATCATTCGTGATCTCCTTGAATAACTGCAGATATTTCTCAACTGACTCTTCCGCATAACCATTTTCTTTCAGCTCTGCGGCAACACCTTCCAGACCAATCTTATCCATCTTGTCCAGTGTAATAAAAACATTATCATAATCTTCCTCTGCAAATCCGCTGTAAGCTGCCATCGCCTTAAGGAAACGGCGATCATTGATACGGATTGTAAAATTCTTGAAATCCAGCTTTCCGAGAAGTGCTGTTGTCGCAAGGATCAGCTCGATCTCTGCCAGATTGGATGGCTCGCCAAGGATATCAATATCGCACTGCATAAACTGACGAAACCGGCCTCTCTGCGGACGGTCAGCACGCCATACATTTCCCATCTGAAGTGCCTTAAAAGGTGCCGGAAGCTCATTGGAGTGGTTCGCATAATAACGGGAAAGCGGCACAGTCAGGTCATACCTGAGTCCTCCGTCTACCAGATCTGCCTCTTCTTTTGCCTCTGCCAGCTTCAGTTTCTCACCACGCTTTAAGATCTTAAAGATCAGCTTTTCATTATCTCCGCCCTGCTTACTGCAAAGATTCTCGATATGTTCTACGCACGGTGTCTCAATGGATGAAAACCCAAATGTTCTGTATGTCTCTTTGATCAGACTGATCACATAATCCCGGATCTCCATTTCGCCCGGAAGAATATCTTTCATTCCGGTAACCGGTTTTCTCTTTAATGCCATAACCATTCTCCTTTTCGCTCTATCATCTCATCAATACGATGGATATACTCCATAATATTTTTCACATTCTCGATGCGGATCAGATTCGTCTTTTTTCCGCCTGCCGTCTGAATCTTCTCCGGCAATACAAGCTTGGTCGAAGCTCCCGCTCCTGCTGCCAGGATGGTCTGCTTTTCTTCCATAATAAGTATATTGTATATTCCGGCTTTGTCAACCTCTGCATAACCAACATTCTCAAAATTTCCCGCAATATTTTTCTGACGGTACAGATAATACGGCTTTAACCCCATTTCTTCTGCACATTCAGCCGCATCCTCTACCATCCCGGAAATCTCAGAATGCAGATCCATCGTTCTTCCCTCCTGCCCGAATTTTGCCGCCCGTTTGATTGCCAGTGCATGCACCGTCAGACTGTCAGGAGCAAGTGCTTTGATTCTTCTCAATGTATCCTGCATATCCGCCCTTGTCTCACCCGGAAGATCCTGCGATCAGATCCATATTGATGTTATCAAATCCAAGCTCTCGTGCCATGTGAAAAATGCGTTCTACCTCTTCAACGGTATGCTTTCTTCCGACAAGATCCAGTGTCTTCTGCTGCATCGTCTGTGGATTGACAGAAATTCTCGTCACCGGATATCTGCGGATCACTTCCAGCTTTTCTCTCGTAATGCTGTCCGGTCTGCCTGCCTCCACTGTAAACTCTTTCAGTTCAGACAGATCAAAACAGTTCCGGATTGTTCCGAGAAAGCGATCTAACTGTCCCGCCTCCAGTGTCGTCGGAGTTCCTCCACCGACATACACTGTATCCGGTTTCCGCTCTCCCGCCATCCTGCCAAGTGCTTTCAGTTCCTTGATCAGTGCATCCAGATAGGCATCTATCTTATCTTTCCACTCGCCGACCGGAGAAGAACTGAAAGAACAGTAGGAACAGATACTCGGACAAAACGGAATCCCGACATAAAGGCTGAATCCTTCGCTGGCATTCAGCTTTCCAAGCTGCTCCTTTTCCCTGCACGCAATCTCATAAGCAAGTTCTGCCTTTTCTTTCGTAACACAGTATTCTTCCTCCAGGAACTTCCTGATCTGTACCTGATCCAGTCCGGCTTCCAGTTTCTGCATCACAAGTTTCGTCGGTCTGACTCCCGTAAGCATCCCCCACGCCAGTTCCCTGTCGCATTTCTTTGAAAGAAAGCGGTAAACCTCCCGGGTCACCTCCCTCTTTTCTGTCTGTTCTTCCTCAGGAGTCATTTTTCTGTCTGTCCCCGTCAGACTTCTCTCTGCAAGGGAAAAGCAAGCTCCTCCCGGTAACTGCATCCATACCAGCGGCTCTTGCTCTTCATCAACAGTCTGCACGATCTCCTCCTCAGGAAAAAAAGCTTTCGTGACATGATATACATTATAGGTAAATTTATTTTTCTTATTTTTTATCTCTATCATTCTTTTCCTGTTCCGTTATTTCTTTTAGATAAAAGGATTAATCTCCTTTTCATAGCCAATCGTAGACTCATCCATATGCCCCGGATACAGCTTTGTCTCATCCGGCAGGATCATCAGTTTTTCTCTGATAGAATGTGCCAGATCCCGGCTGCTTCCTGTAGGAAGATCTGTCCTTCCGATCGAACCACAGAACAAAGTATCTCCACAGAACAGTGCTTCCTCTTCCGGAAGATAATAGCAGCATCCACCTACTGTATGTCCCGGTGTATGAATCACGTGAATTTCTGTTCCTGCACATTCAACTGTCTGTCCGTCTTCCAATGCTTTTGCTCCTGTATATGCACAATGATATCCGTACATAGATGAATGCATTCAGTCTGTCATCTGCCAGTAACGGCTGTTCCTCTCTGCCGACATAAACCGGAACATCAAATGCTTTCAGAAAATCTTCTATTCCCATAATATGGTCAAAATGTCCATGGGTCAGGAACAGTGCCTTCATCTGATATCCCTGCTCCCTGATATGATCCACATACTCCTGAGGACAATATGCCATATCAACTGCAAAGCACTCCTTTGTATCCTCATTTACTACCACATAACAGTTCGTTTCAATCGGTCCAAGTACAAATCTCTCAATTTTCATATTTTTCCCCTCTGATCTGTTCAGGCTGTCTGACATTCTTATCAGCCTGTCGTTCTTTCTATATCAATGACATTTTCAATCTGCCTTAACTTTTTAATTACCCGGTTCAGCTCCTCACGTCCATGGACGATAAAGCCCATATCCATCGTTGCGGTTCCTTTTTTACTCGTTCTCGTATTCATGGACTTTACATCGATCTTTTCTTCCGTAAATACTTTTGTGATATCCAGAAGAAGTCCTCTTCTGTCGTCTGCATAAAGCTTCAGCTCTGCAAGATACTGCCCTCCCTCTTCCGTATCACCCGGATCTTCCCATTCGGCAGTGATCAGACGGGATCTCTCTGCCGCAGACAGATTGATCACATTGACGCAGTCTGTCCTGTGGATAGACATACCTCTTCCTCTCGTAACAAAACCGACGATCTCATCTCCCGGAACCGGATTGCAGCACTTGGAAAAACGCACTGCCATATCATTGATTCCCTTGACAACAATTCCGCTCTTGGATCTGGCAATATGCACTTTCTGCTTATTTGCCTCAGAAATCTTCTCCAGGATATTTTCATCCGTGATCTCTTTCTTATGATCCTTTTCATATTCTTCCAGCAGACGGTTTACAACCTGACCTTCCTTCAGTCCGCCATGTCCGATTGCTGCAAGCACCGCATCCCAGTCACGGAACCCATATTTCCGCTGAACGATCTGCTCGTATTTCGGCTTCAGTATATTGACAAGATCTATAGATTTACTGCGGCAGTAATTGCCGATCAGTTCCTTTCCACGGATAATATTATCTTCTTTAAATTCTCTTTTAAACCACTGGTTGATCTTATTCTTCGCCTGCGTACTTTTTACAATATTCAGCCAGTCTCTGCTTGGTCCTTTGGAATTCTGGGACGTCAGGATTTCGATCCTGTCACCATTCTGGATCTTATAATCAATATTTACAAGCCGTCCATTCACTCTCGCACCGATCATTTTATTACCGACAGCACTGTGGATCGCATAAGCAAAATCCACCGGTGTGGAACCATTCGGCAGATTCTTGACATCTCCGTTTGGTGTAAAGCAGTAAACATCCTCCTGGAAGAGATCCAGATCCCCTTTCAGCAGACTTAAGAACTCCCGGTTATCCGACATATCTCTCTGCCACTCCAGGATCTGGCGCAGCCAGTTCAGCTTCTCTTCCTGGGAATTCAGGCCCTTGGCATTACTTCCTCCGGTTTCTTTGTATTTCCAGTGTGCCGCAATACCATATTCTGCTGTCTTATGCATCTCCTCTGTCCGGATCTGGATTTCAAACGGCTGTCCTGCCGGTCCCATCAGTGTCGTATGAAGAGACTGGTACATATTTGCCTTTGGCATGGCGATATAGTCCTTGAATCTTCCCGGAATCGGAGTATACATCTCATGGATCACTCCCAGTGCGGCATAACAGTCCTTCACTGAGTCCACAATGATCCGCACAGCGAACAGATCATACACCTGATCCAACGTCTTATTCTGGTTCACCATCTTCTTATAAATACTGAAGAAATGCTTCACTCTTCCATAAACCTTGGCTTTGATCGATGCATTCTCCATATGCTTTGAAACTTCCGCAACGATCTGCTGCACAAATTCTTCACGCTCTGTCTTGCGGGCATTCAGATCCTTTACCAGTTGATAGTATACTTCCGGCTGATAATATTTTAAAGAAAGATCATCCAACTCCGTCTTGATCTTGGAAATACCGAGTCTCTGTGCAATCGGTGCATAGATATCCATCGTCTCACGGGCCTTTTCTTTCTGCTTCGCCTCGGTCATAAATTCCAGAGTCCGCATATTATGAAGACGGTCTGCCAGCTTGATGATAATCACACGGATATCCTTTGCCATTGCCAGGAACATCTTTCTTAAGTTCTCTGCCTGTACTTCCAGTTTATCCTGTGAATAACTCAACTGCCCTAACTTCGTGACTCCGTCTACGAGCAATGCGACCTCTTCCCCAAACTCACGCGTAATATCATCCAGCGTCATCTCCGTGTCTTCCACTACGTCATGCAGCATACCGGCAACGATCGTCTCTTTATCCATCTCCAGTTCAGCAAGAATGATCCCGACCCACAAAGGATGGATAATATATGGCTCTCCTGACTTGCGTACCTGATCTTTATGAGCTTCTTTTCCGATACGGTATGCCTTTTCGATCATTGTAATATCCGCTGACGGATGATACTTACGTACCCGGGCAATCAGTGCCTGGTACAACTGTTCCGGATCCTGGTAATCTTCCGGTGCTTTCACCGCATGTCCATCCACCATTTCAAGATTTTTATTCAGCTCTTCATACTCCAGAGTGCCTGCCATATCGACTTCCCCTTTCACTCATCCTTTGTATCTGAATCTGTACACCAGATTATCTGCTTTTGGGTACATCTCAACTTAATATCATTAAGTATAACACCATTTTTCCCCATTTTCAAACAACAACTTCCAACTGTTGTGCAATTTGAGCATATTGCACGTGAAATTCCGATAATTCACTCATTCCTTACTGATAATTTACAATTTCAAGCTGAATACTTCTTTTTCCCATATATTCGTTGATCTTCGGGTAAAAAGTCAGAGGCATTACTTTTCTTTGTTCCATCACTTCCAGACACTCTTCTACATCTCCGAAATAAATCCCATCCATCTGCATGCCTCGTTCATTTCTCAGCCTGCACTTTAATACATTCCGGTTCTTTCCAAAGATCCTCGGATCGATCACACTAAGATTTCTGTCTGCAAATTTAGGTTTTTCATTTCCCATGCCAAAAGGCTCTAATCTTTTCAGTTCTGCGATCAGGTTCTCATCAATATATTCAAATGGAAGGCATAGATCAATCGATACCCGCTCCTGCATATCCTCCTCTGTCAGTTGTGACAGTTCATTGATCTTCTTTCTGAATGATCCAATATTTTCCTCAGGAAGAGAAAGACCGGCTGCCAGTTTATGTCCGCCGAATCGGGTGAACAGTTCCGCACACCGGTTCATCTCTGCGAACATATCATACGCTTCGATGGAACGTCCTGATCCTTTTGCTCCATTTTCTGTCTTCGTCAATACGAAAGTCGGACGATAATAGCGTTCTTTCAGTCTTCCTGCAATGATACCGGCAATACTTTCATGACAGTCCGGCAGATAGACAACCAGAACACTGTCTTTTTTCAGAACGGAAGTTTCAATCATTTCAACCGCCCGTTCTACACCCTTTTCTGTCATTTCCTTCCGGCTTTCATTGAGTGCTTTCAGATCTTCTGCCATCATCACTGCTTCTCTGCGTCCCGGTGCATTGAGCAGTTCCAATGCTCTTTTTGCCGTATCAAGTCTTCCACAGGCATTGATACATGGGCCGATGACAAAACCAATATGATAGGTATTCAGATTTTCCACATCGATTCCTGTACATTCAAACAATGCCTTCAGCCCTTCATTCTTTGTCTTTTTCAGCATTTCCAGACCCGTCCTGACAAATATCCTGTTCTCTCCTGTCAGATTTACCACATCGCCGATCGTAGCGATCGCGACATTCTCGATCAGATATTCTGCTTTTGCCGGATCGATCTCCAGTTCTTCCAGCAATACCCTCACCAGTTTATAGGCAACTCCTGCTCCGCAAAGCTCTTTATATGGATAATTACAGTCTTCCTGATGTGGATCGATCACCGCATCTGCTGCCGGAACCTGATAAATGCGAACACCATTTTCTTCTTTAAATTTCACTTCATGATGATCCGTCACGATCACCGTCATCCCTTTTTCTTTTCCATATGCGATCTCATCAATTGCCGCAATTCCATTATCACAGGTGAGGATCGTATCAACCCCATCCCGGTATGCACGGTCAACTAATGCACGGTTCAAACCGTAACCATCTTTGATCCTGTGCGGAATATCTGTATCCACATCCGCACCTGCCAGTTCCAGTCCTTTCTGCAAAATATAAGTAGAATTCACCCCATCAATATCATAATCACCTATGATGCGGATTTTTTTCTCTTCTGCAATCTTCTCTTTCAAAATCGAAACCGCACATTCCATATCTTTCATCAGCCGTCCGTCATAAAGATCTCCTGGTGTGCCATTCAGATACAGATTAATTTCCTCATCTGTCGTGACTTCCCGGTTTCTCATGATCCTTGCGATCACCGGGGAAACTCCATATTTTCTGGCAATTCCGTTGAAATCTGCTTTTTTCATATTGATAAACCACTTTGCCATCTGTCCTTTTCTCCTGTTCTCTACTTAAACGAACAGAAGCCCGTCCGGCTTTACTGCCGGAACAGGCTTCCTGTGAATGTCTGCCATAAAGCAGGCTGAAACTTCAAGCTTATTTATTTTTCTTTTTCTTATCTTAAAGGACTTTTCCTTTCCTTTTTTTCTTACCGCTCTCTGCAGTATTTCCATCAGCCAAAGCTTCGGAACTATCTGCCTGTTCAGCCTTCTTTGTATCAGCAATGGCTTTTGTTCCGTTAGAAACCGTAGCAGCCTTTGCACCGATCTTCGTCTTCATTACATACCAGAGTGCACCGGTAATGCATACAGATGTATAAGCACCACATACGATACCTACCATCAGAGGAGCTGCGAATTCTTTGATAGAGCTGACACCAAGAATATAAAGTACAACAACCATGATAAATGTCGTAATATTGGTATAGATCGTTCTTGTCAGTGTCTGCGTAATGCAGCGGTTTACAAGATCCTTCAGATCTTCTGCCTTGGACTTCGTCTTCAGTTCTTCTCTGATACGGTCGAAGATAACGATCGTACCATTGATAGAATATCCTACGATGGTAAGCATAACCGCAATAAATGTATTTCCGACAGATACTCTTGCAATTACATAGAATCCAAGAACTACCAGTACATCATGTACCAGTGCAACAACAGCACTTGTTGCAAAACGGATATCCTTAAAACGGAACCAAATATAAAGCAGCATACAGATCGTAGCAATGATCACAGCAATGACTGCATCCACACGCATCTCAGAACTTACTGTGGAACTGATATTTTCTGTTGCAATATCTTTTGTCTCAACACCATAATTTTCATTCAGATAAGATGCGAGAGCCTCTCTCTTTGTCAGATCCAGTGTCTGCGTCTTAAATACAACCTGGTTCGTTCCCTTTACCGTCTGAACCTGGATATTCTTATCTCCGGTGATCTCTTCCATACTCGGGATCATATTTTTATCAATCTCATCAAGCGTATATTCTTTATCAAATGTAACATTCGTGGATGTTCCTCCGACAAAGTCAAGGCTGTAGTTCATTGCCCCGATTCCTCTTGCATGGTTCACACCCATCATAACCGGTCCGCACAGGCAGAGGATGATCGACAGAACAAAGAAGAGTTTCTTCTTTCCAAGGAAGTCAAATGGTTTACGTTCTTTCAAATGTCTTCCGTAAGCTTTTACATTATGGATACCAGCTCCGTAGAAAGAGAAAATGATCAGTCTCGTGATCACCAGTGCTGTAAACATGGAGATTACGATACCAAGTGCCAGTGTCTGTGCAAATCCCTTGACAGATCCACTTCCGCGAAGCCACAGCACACCTGCTGCGATCAGCGTTGTCACATTTCCATCAATGATGGCTGACATTGCTTTATGGAAACCGGATTTCAATGCTGCATGAACAGACTTGCCGGCTGTAAGTTCTTCTTTCACACGTGCGAAAATAATTACGTTCGCATCCACCGCCATACCAATACCAAGGATGATACCGGCAATACCAGGCAATGTCAGTGTAATATCAAATGCATTCAGGAGAAGCAGTGTGATCTCTGTATAAAGCAGCAGTGCCATACTGGCTGCAAGTCCCGGAAGAAGATATACCCAGCACATGAAAATACATACCAGTGCAAGACCAATTGCACCGGCGATCAGGCTTGTGCTTACTGCTTCCTGACCAAGCTGTGCTCCTACTACTTCTGAACTCAGCTCTTCCAGTTCTACATTCAGACCACCGATACGGATCGTAGACGCAATATTATCCGCCTCTTCATAAGTCATAGAACCCGTGATCTGTGCTTTTCCATTCTCAATTACCGTATTAACTTTCGGCACACTGATCAGTTCGCCATCATAATAGATTGCAATCGTATCATTGCTGTTATTAACAGCTTCCTGGGTTGCCTCTTTGAACTTTTCAGCACCTTCTGTTGTCAGTTCCAGATCCACACCGTACTCTTTACTTCCAGTCGTGGAATCAGAGATCTGTCCGGCAGAAGCAGTCTTTACTTCTGATCCGGTCAGTACGATTGAGTCGCTTTCTTTGAGTTCGTCGATTGTCTTATTCAGCACATAACCCGAAGAACCAAGCGTATAGTTCTCTTCACCGGCACTGTTCTTATGCTTGATAAAGTAAAGTGAACCCGGCTGTCCCAGTTCTTCCAGGATCGCATTTGCATCATTTACTCCAGGGATCTCAATACTGATACGGTTATCTCCTACCTGATAAGCCTGAGCCTCTGTACTGTACTGTTCTACACGCTTCTGCAGCTTGTATACAGTATCATCCATGTCCTTCTGGGACGGATTGTCTCCCTTAACCTGATAAGTGATACTTACACCACCTTCAAGATCAAGGCCGAGATTGATGTTCTTCGCAGCTCCTGTTCCTTTCAGGTCAACACCATACATACAAGATACTCCAAAGAGTACCGTTACGGCAATGACGAGGAACAGGCTGAGAAAACTTTTACCTTTTTTCATCTCTCATTTTCCTTTTCTACTTGTCTGCCAACGCTAGCTTTTATCATGATCGCACATTCCACACGCTTTCTTTCCATCTCGCAGCTCACTTCATATGTATCATTGATGGTATGGTGGAACTTGTAAGATTTGCCATACAGCCACCACTGCAGTAAAACCTTGCAAAGCAGGTCTTACAGCTCTCTTTCGAGTAAACGCTGCATCCGCGAAATTCTTCCGCAATCTCCGGTTTCACAATGCCCTCATCGACATTTCCCATGAGGAACTCTTCCTGGCCTACAAACTGATGACACGGATACAGATCTCCCCACGGTGTCACAGCCAGGTATTCGGTTCCGGATCCACATCCGGAAAGACGCTTCGACACACACGGACCTCCTTCAAGGTCGATCATAAAGTGGAAGAAATTGAATCCTCTTCCGCTCTTTTCCCTGTCGATGATCATCTTTGCCAGTCTGTCATATTCTTCAAAGATCTGTGGAAGATCTTCTTTCTGGATTGCATATGGATCTGTATCTTCCCCGACAACCGGCTCAATCGATACCTGCTCAAATCCAAGATCTGCAAAATGCTCCACATCTTTTGAAAAATCAAGATTATTTCTTGTAAATGTACCACGTATATAATATTTCTGCTGATTCCGGCTCTCTGCCAGTTTCTGGAACTTCGGAACGATCAGATCATAACTTCCCTTTCCATTTCTGAACGGACGCATCCGGTCATTGACTTCCTTTCGTCCGTCAAGACTCAGCACTACATTATCCATCTCACGGTTCACGAACTCCTGTACTTCCTCATTCAGAAGTACACCATTGGTTGTCAGTGTAAAACGGAAATGCTTATCATACTGCTTCTCCAGCTCTCTTCCATAAGCAACCAGTTCCTTGACAACCTTCCAGTTCATCAGAGGTTCACCGCCAAAGAAATCTACTTCAAGATTTCTTCTGCTTCCTGAATTTGCCACCAGGAAATCCAGTGCTTTCTTTCCCACTTCATAGGACATCAAAGCACGTCTTCCGTGGTACTCTCCCTCTTCTGCGAAGCAGTAACGACAGGCAAGGTTGCAGTCATGTGCGATATGCAGACATAACGCCTTGACTATCGGTTTTTCTCTGCTTGACAATACCGATTAAATTTTCATAAATATCCTTTGTAAAGAGTCTTCCCTGCTCTGTCAGCTCTGTCACCGCATCCAGAATATCCTTCAGGTCTTCCTCCGTATATCTGTCCCCGAGCTTTTCTTTCAACACCGTTTCCGTCTCCGGTGCCTTCAGCGTCTCCGGTGTATGTTCTGCGTTCATTTCATTCAGGACTGCAATCACATCATAAGCTTCCTGATCCACTACATGAACTGCACCACTGTTCACATCAAGAACGATATTATATCCATTATTCTGATACTGATGTATCACACCAATACCTCACTTTCTGTATTTTATAACTTTCCCTTAAGACAAGCATAAGGCAGCGACTCTCATCGCTGCCCTCCCTTCAAGATTCCGGGTCAATGCCGCATTATTTTCTGTTCTCGCAAGTCTGGTTTCCTACTGTACAGGATGTCTTGCATGCTGACTGACAGGATGTCTGGCACTCACCGCATCCACCTTTTTTTACTGTATGATTCAGTGTCTGAGTATTCAGCGTCTTAATATGCTTCATTTCTATTCCTCCTCTATCGAACATATTGCTTTTGCTATTATAGCATAAAGCGGTGCATTTTTTAAAGAGGTTTTTTCCTCTTTTACAGAATCAGGAACATTTTCAATTTAGCTTTTACAGAATCACTCAGCAATCAGGAAACCATTCCTCCCAGCATTCCCCCACCTGCACATAAAAGAAGTGTTGTAAGAAGGCTTCCCATTTCAGCCTGCAGTGAATGATAGATTCCAAAAGAGATCAGCATCAGCAGCCCCCAGTACAGAACTCCTGTCAGAAGTCCCCACAGGAATTTATGCGTCATGGAAAGTTTCCCCATTACAAATCCTCCTGAAAAACGTTGCAATTACGTAGATCAGGATCACT
>ENA-OQDL01000907-OQDL01000907.1-human-gut-metagenome-genome-assembly--contig:-NODE-907-length-16714-cov-2.955688_pt1 | contig 16714 bp, 15 predicted proteins | sample MGYA00242782_ERZ504609 | MGnify/ENA primary metagenome ERZ504609 (study PRJEB26092, sample SAMD00036320) | human gut metagenome | host: Homo sapiens | study: EMG produced TPA metagenomics assembly of... | reverse complement strand
TTTTTTTGCATTGCTTTTTTTAATGTCTTTATGTTATAAAATGGTTTATAATTTGTCACTTAGTATATATAATATTGTAGATTTTTATCTCAATAAAATACAGTAAAATAAAGAAAGTTTATTTATTGAAAAAGTTTCAATTTTGAAATTGGCTGCAACTGTAATGGTATGCGGTGCTTTTTCTTTTTCAGTTCATGTATCGGTTCTTTCGGATTGCATAGCAAGCTGTTGAGTTTGGAACGAAGGTATTGGAAATAAATTTTGTCAATGAGCTTGTTTTACCTGGCATTCAATATCATTCCGGTATATGGTATATGCTATTTGGCAGATGCTTTGGTTATCAATTCTATTGAATTCTGGAGCGGAAGCAACCCTATGGCGAGCATTGGTGAGGTAAAGAAAGTAAAAGGCGAAAACGGAAACTATCTGGTAGAAACTCTTGAGAACGGTTATTCCATTACAAAAGAAGGCGAAACCGCATCTATGGAATTAATTTACGATAAAGATTTGAATACCTGGAATGTAGTTGCAGAAGGCGTCAGCACTGAACTTTTGCAGATTAACAATGACGGTACTGCACAGATGACTTTACCAAACGGTGAAGACCTGACCGTTACTTTGGATGCGCAGGGAGTATCTGCTGCACGTCAGGCAACTATGGTCAATACCTATTACGCTGCACGTTAAGAGTTGAAACAAGATAAAACAGAAAGGCTGCGCAATGTTCGTCAAAGAACCGCGCAGCCTTTAGTTTTTTCAGACGGATATCCGCTTTGCATCAGAATGGATATCCTACCGCAAAATGAAATGCAAAATCGCGGCTGAATTTAGGATGTATAATAGGGAAATGCTCCTTTTTAGTGTTATACACCGGATTGACAGCTTTCATACCACCGTCAAAGCGCAGGACAAAGAAGTCCAGATCCAACCGTAGGCCCAATCCGTAGGCTACGGCTATCTGCTTATAGAACTTATTGAATTCAAACTTCCCGCCCGGCTGGTCTTTGTAATCGCGCAAGGTCCAGATGTTGCCCGCATCCACAAAAACTGCTCCTCTGAACTTCCAGAAAAGGCGTGTGCGGTATTCGATACTTGCATCCAACTTAACATCTCCCGACTGATTCATGAAGTTTCCGTCACCGGGAAACACACCGGGTCCCAAATCACGTACCGACCAACCGCGTACACTGTTTGCACCACCTGAGAAATAACGCTTTTCAAAAGGCACAATCGTTGCATTGCCGTAAGGGACGGCTATGCCGGCTCCCACATGAAATGCAATGGAATTGCGGTTGTCTATAACGATATTCTTGGCAAAATCGAAATCCCCTTTGACATATTGTGCGAATGGGATACTCAGCAATGAATACTCCCCGTCTTCATTCTTCTTCATGTTTGTCATTCTGGCAAAAGCATACAGAAGATTACCGGCAGACTCAAAATTAAAGCGAATAGAATATGAGTTGCCGATGATTGCATTATTCATCAGGGCTTGTCCTGCGCTATTGTATGTATAGCTGTATCCTGTGCGGACAATCAGGCGGTCGTCGTAGTTGTATTTTAAAATATAGTTCTGTTCGTTATTCAAATATTTGTCGCGGAACTCCTGCGAAATGGAAGGCATATACAGGTAGTTGATATCCAGCAAATCAATGCGATGCTGAGCACGCTGACGTTGCAATCCCCATTTGTAACTCCAATTGGCAGAAGCAATGATGCGTGAAAACTCCGGACGTATCTGATAATTATACTGTACGCCAAATTCCGTAGTAGCACGTATCTTCCTCCGGAAGTCGTTGGAAAGAAACGGAAAGAGAAACCGCGGAAAGTTGATCGTTGCTTCCGCCCCTAATTCCGTATAGTCCTCGTGGTTATATCCGCCTTGCAAACCAGATACCGCTTCGTAAGCCCCCCGCAACTTTATCATAAAAGTCTCGGAACCCTTGAACATATTCCGGTTCTGAAATGATACGGATGCGGCAGCTCCCAAATCTCCTGCGGAGTTGGTTCCTTCCAATTCAAATGATACGGACTGGTATTTGCTCTTTGTCAGCATTACGTAGGCATTCAATTTGGCTGTATCGCCTACCTGCGTTTCAAAGAAACGGATATTGGTATATTTCAATGCCTGCAAACGTCCGAAATTGGAATAGGTACGTTGCACATCCGGTTCGTTGTACAAACTGCCCGGCACAATACTCAGATTATTAGTCAGCACCTTCGGGCGCAAATAAAGTTTATCCTTATAATATATGGGAAAACCCTTATAATGTACGGAGTCGTTGATTTCTATGCTGCTCAAAGCAGATGATTCCAACACATTATAATCCGTTATAAAATTTACCTTGTTGATGTAGTACTGCCGATGATTTTGCGGGCTATCGTCATTGTGCTGCCGAAAAGGCGCCAGATGCATGGTTACATCCACCTGGTAGGTATTCCTCACCGTATCTGCCGTGTAAGAAATATATTCCTTATTGAATTTATAATATCCGTTACGAAGAAGATTGTCCGTAATGCGCTGACGTTCTGCATCCAAACGGTTTACATCGAAATACATTCCTTCCGTCAGATAAGTACCTGCCGAATCCTGCCGCATATATTCCCTGATTTTCCCGTCTCTGATATCGTATTTAAGAGAACGAATCTTATAAGGTTTTCCACTGGACACCTTATAGGTCAGCTTCAGCTTCTTCTTCTTTATTTGTATAACCGGCTCTACGGTGGCGCTCATATAGCCCATATTTTGTACGGCTTTTTTCATTTCCTCACCGGAGCGCTTCGTTTCTTCTTCCTTATAGATGACCGGAGCGTCCCCTATGCGCCGCAAAGTACGGTTTATCCAACGTGCAGAGTCTCTGCCCGACCAGTTATAGACATACAACTGTGTTTTTATCAGGCTGAACCATTTGGCATTCGGATTCTGGCGGACATACATCGATAGGCCTGAAGGCTTGATTTCCCTGTTGTCCGTCTGTATGCGCACCTCGTCCAACAAATATGAACCTTCCGGCACATATTTCGTGGCAGAACATGAAGCGAATAAGAGTACGGCGGTAGCAAATAGTGCGTAGCGAAAGCCTTTCTTCATACTAAGTTATTAATTGCGCATAAAATACTGCAAATATAGAAATAATCATGTACTTTTGCCAAATAAAACCGAACAACTTATGGCACTGAGCAAGAATCGCATTAAATATATCCGTTCACTGGAATTGAAAAAGAATCGCAAAGCCGATAAAGTATTCCTGGCAGAAGGCCCGAAACTGGTAGGAGATTTGCTGGGGCACTTCCGTTGCCGCTTCCTGATTGCAACTTCCGAATGGCTTTCCGCCCACAGGCATTTGGCTGTGGAAGATGTGACCGAAGTTTCCGAAGAGGAACTTTCGCGCGCCAGCCTGCTGAAAACTCCCCAACAGGTACTCGCCGTGTTCGAACAGCCGGACGAATCTGTGGATGTTTCCGTCATAAGCCGCTCCCTTTGCCTGGCATTGGACGATGTGCAGGACCCCGGCAATTTGGGAACAATCATCCGCCTTGCCGACTGGTTTGGAATCGAACATATCTTCTGTTCGCCCAACACGGTGGATGTCTACAATCCTAAAACCGTACAGGCTACCATGGGCGGCATCGCACGGGTGAAACTGCATTATATTTCCCTGCCCGAACTTATTGCTTCACTGGAAGACATACCGGTATACGGCACTTTCCTGGACGGAGAAAACATGTATACACAACCGCTTTCGGCGTACGGACTGATAGTAATGGGGAATGAGGGCAACGGCATAGGAGATGAAGTGAAACGGCTCATCAACCGGAAACTGTACATTCCCAATTATCCGGCAGAACGCGAAACATCCGAATCTTTGAATGTTGCCATTGCTACCGCAGTAGTTTGTGCCGAGTTCCGGCGGCAGGCAGCAATGTTGTAGTGTCAAAATTAGGGAAATAGACAGGCATTAGTCCGCAACTTCCGTCAATAAAGGATGGCGGAGTTATTAATAAATTCCGAGAAGCGTTTGTCAAGGAGAAAATTGTGTCAGGTTCTTTCAACTCGTTTTGCGTTAAAAGAACGATTGCTCCCGGCAGCCATTCCACATTTTCTATCTCTTCGGTCAATGGAAATAAACGTACAACCATCCCCTCTTCCGTCTCTATCGCATATTGTTTGAGATAACCGTATGCGGGCAGGAATAAAAATGTGAAGCGAAACGTTTCATTGTTTTTCTGTGGTTTGGCGCAATCTTGGACGCGGACGCCTTTCAGAGCGTTGACGGACGGTATCTTTCTCTTCACTCTGCCGCTTCAGTTCTGCCGGTTTGCCCGGAACGGGTTCTTTCTTCAGTTCTTTGTCGCCTGCCTCAAGGCTATCTGCCGGGGCCTTGAACAAGGTATCCTTTGCGTGGTAGCGCATCAGGCTGATGCGGTCTGCCAACACATCCCGTGTGGATTGCTGTGCAGGATAATAGATAAAGCCTCGTATTTCTTTATTTCTCCCAATGTGTCGGCAAATAAAGAAATAGTCTCCGTGCCCGATTGCTTTACCTTGAGCATATCGTTCAGCGTATCTTTGGCATAAAGAACCTGCATTGCCATTAAAGGTGCGTGCAGACTGTCGGGTGTTCCGTTCAGGAAACGGAAACGGACTGTCCAACGCAGCGTATCTCTGTCCTTGAAATTGGTGTCCGAAGGAAGTGTGAAAGTCAGTTTGTTATCCATCGGAGTTCCGGTAAGATAACAGATATGCCGGCCTCTCCATACGTCTATACTGTCGCCCGGAGAAGATCTTGGGCTTGTTGTCGCGCAAGGCTATTAAATGATTGATACCGTCCCTCTCGGCTTTCAACCGCTGGTTTACTTTTTCGTAGACTTTTGTAAGGGCATCCGGATGGCGGGCATACCACACCATGGAAGTATCGAAATCGGCCTGGGTAATGCCGTGTTTCCTGTAAACCGATTCAATGTACAGCACACGCTTATAACTTTCGCTGTAAGGAACCTCCTCTCCCATTGCCTTTGCTATGTGGAAGTCATAAAGTACGTTTTCCATTTTGGCGTCCGATATAACCGTATCAGGTCTTTTAACCTGACATGCCGTCAGACCGAACGCCAGAAGGATTACGCTATAATACCATTGAATCCGTCTTTTCCTTTTCATGATTTCTTTATAACATGATAGGAATCATTCAAATACTTACTGTAGAAGAGCAACAGCGCTATGATACCGCAACTGATTGCCGCATCGGCAAAGTTGAAAATCGGGCTGAAGAAGATGAAATGGTCTCCACCTATGAACGGCATCCACGCAGGCCAGTTTGTTTCGATAATAGGGAAATAGAACATATCGACCACTTTACCGTAGAGCAGCGGAGCGTATCCGCCGCCTTCGGGCATAAAGGTTGCCAGTTGCGAATAGGTGCTTTCATTAAACAGCACTCCGTAGAATACGCTGTCGATGATATTGCCCAGCGCACCCGTCAGGATGAGCGAGACACAGACAATAAACCCTGTTTTCATTCCATGCTTTATGAACTTGTACAGGAACCAGCCTATCACTCCTACCGCAACGATTCGAAATGAAGTAAGGAACAATTTCCCGAATATCTCCAAACCGAAAGCCATACCGTTGTTTTCGGTAAAATAAATGTAAAACCAATCGGTGATGCGTATGCTCTCATGCCAATACATGTGCGTCTTTACAATCACCTTGATTACCTGATCGATAATCAATACCGAGAAAATAACGAGTAAGGCTATCCGCCCTTTCGTGAAAAAATTCTTCATCCTTATTTCTTGCCGTTGTTTTTAGCTTCGATGCTCAATGTAGCATGAGGCACTGCACGCAGACGTTCGGCAGGAATCAGCTTGCCTGTTTCGCGACAGATACCATACGTTTTGTTCTCGATGCGTACCAAAGCGGCCTGCAATCCTTGGATAAACTTCAACTGGCGTTGTGCCAGACGGGTCGTTTCTTCCTTGGACAAGGTGTTTGCCCCTTCTTCCAGCACTTTGTACGTTGGAGATGTGTCGTCGGTGTCATTACCGTCCGCACCTGTCAGGCTGGCTTTCAGCAACTCATAGTCGCGTTGCGCCAACTCCAACTTTTCCAGAATAATAGCGCGGAATTCTTCCAATTCCGCATCCGAGTATCTTGTCTTTTCTGCCATAACTTTACGTGTTTAATCGTTAGTATTAATAATTCATTCTTTCACAACGCTTACATACAGTCTGAAATCGTCGAATTCGAGTTCCGTTCCGCCTTCCACATTGTCCGTCAGCGTCAGTGATGTTCCTAAAACCTGGTTACAAATATAGTCTTTATATTCATTTACCGCATCATCCGTTTGCGGATTTTTTGATAATGTAATCTTTATTTTGTCCGTTATCTCAAAGCCGCTCGACTTGCGGATATTCTGGATACGGTTCACCAATTCGCGGGCAATGCCCTCGCGGCGAAGCTCTTCGGTGATGGTAACCTCCAAAGCTACAGTCAGCTTGCCTTCATTGGCCACCAGCCATCCCGGAATGTCTTCACTGAAGATTTCCACGTCGGATGTCTCGATTACGGCTTCCGCACCGTCCAGATTCAGCGTATAGGAACCGTTCTTTTCCAGCTCGGCAATGGCTTCCTGCGGCATTCCGGCAACGGCTGCGGCAACGGCTTTCATCTGCTTGCCGAATTTCGGGCCCAGCTTCTTGAAGTCGCACTTCACTTTCTTCACAAGCACACCGGCTGCACCGTCCACAAACTTGATTTCCTTTACATTCACCTCGTTCATGATAAGTGTTTTTACGGCTTCGATGTGGGCGCGTTGCTCTTCGTCCACTACCGGAACCATGATGCACTGTAGCGGTTGGCGGACTTTGATGTTCACCTTACGGCGCAGCGCCAATACCATAGAAGTAACGTCCTGTGCCATTTGCATGCGTGCTTCCAGCTCCTTGTCTATCATCTCTTCCTTGCATTCGGGGAATTTTGCCAGATGAACGGAGACAACGTTGTCGCGTCCGGTAGCTGCCGTCAGGTCCGAATAGAGCATATCGGCATAGAACGGAGCAATAGGCGCCATCAGTTTGGCTACGGTTTCCAGACACGTATAGAGCGTTTGGAACGCGGACAGCTTATCCTGCGTCATGCCGCCGCCCCAGAAACGTTTGCGGTTCAGGCGGACGTACCAGTTGGAGAGATTGTCGTTCACGAAGTCCGAAATCAGTCGTCCGGCTTTGGTAGGCTCGTATTCGTTGTAGCAGTTATCCACATCCTTCACCAATGTGTTCAGTACGGAGATAATCCAGCGGTCTATTTCCGGACGTTCCGCCATGGGCACATCGGCTTCCTTGTATTCAAATCCGTCCACGTTGGCATAGAGGGCGAAGAAAGAATACGTATTATACAGGGTTCCGAAGAATTTGCGGCGCACCTCTTCCACTCCGTCTACGTCGAACTTCAGGTTGTCCCACGGAGAAGAATTGGTAATCATGTACCAGCGCAAGGGGTCGGAACCGTATTTCTCGATGGTAGAGAACGGGTCTACGGCATTGCCCAAACGCTTGGACATCTTGTTGCCGTTCTTGTCGAGTACCAGACCGTTCGATATGACGGCTTTATAGGATATGCTGTCGAACACCATTGTGGCGATGGCATGCAGGGTAAAGAACCAGCCGCGTGTCTGGTCCACACCTTCTGCGATGAAATCGGCGGGATATACCTGGTGGCTGTCCAACAGTTCCTTGTTCTCGAACGGATAGTGTATACTGCGCATACGGCATGGAGCCGGAGTCGAACCATACGTCAATCAAATCCGATTTCGCGCTTCATGGGTTTGCCGGCTTTGGAAACAAGGACAATATCATCTACATAAGGACAGGTGAAGGTCTATCTTGTCGTAGTTTTCCTGCGTGTACACGCCCGGCTGGAAACCTTTGTCCTTATAAGGATTGGATGCCATCAGTCCGGCGGCAACGGATTTCTCTATCTCGTTGTAAAGTTCCTCTACGGATTCGATACATTTTTCCTCGTCACCGTCTTCCGTGCGCCAGATAGGCAACGGAGTACCCCAGTAGCGCGAACGGCTCAGGTTCCAGTCGTTCAAGTTCTCCAGCCACTTGCCGAAGCGTCCCGTACCGGTACTTTCCGGTTTCCAGTTGATGGTCTTGTTCAACTCTATCATACGCTCCTTGCAGGCGGTACTGCGGATAAACCAGCTATCCAACGGGTAGTACAGCACCGGTTTGTCCGTACGCCAGCAATGCGGATAGTTGTGCACGTGCTTCTCTATCTTGAATGCCTGGTTGGCAGCCTTCATCATCATACATATATATATGTCGAGAGTCTCGGCGGCCTGAGCGGCTTTTTCGTCATACTTACCGTTGACGGTGAATTGCGGGTCGTAGGCATTCTTCACCCAGCGTCCCTGGTATTCTTTGTAGGCGTCTACATCGACACACTCTTTTACGAATCTTTCGTCCAGCTCGTCCAGCAGATAGAACTTACCGGTGAGGTCCACCATAGGACGGGTCTCGCCGCGCTTGTTAATCATGAACAGAGAAGGAATGCCTGCCGCACGGGCTACGAAAGCATCGTCCGCACCGAATGTGGGAGCGATGTGTACGATACCCGTACCGTCTTCCGTGGTTACATAATCGCCGAGGATTACACGGAAGCCTTTGTCGCTGACGCTCCAATTGCCGTCGTTGTCCACCTCTACCGGTTTCACCCACGGAATGAGTTGTTCGTATTCCATTCCTGCCAGGTCCGGACCTTTGTACTCGCCTACAATCTTGAACGGGATAAGTTTGTCTCCCGGCTTATAATCCTCTAATGCAAGCCCTTCCGCTTTTTTATTGAAGTGAGTATAGAGCAATGCTTTGGCAAGTACCACGGTCATCTTCTCGCCCGTATAGCCGTTGTAGGTCTGTACGGCCACGTAGTCTATTTTCGGGCCTACGCAGAGAGCGGTGTTCGAGGGCAGTGTCCACGGAGTCGTAGTCCATGCCAGGAAATAAGGAGTACCCCACTCCGCCATTTCGGGTTTCGGGTTCTTCATCTTGAACTGTCCCACTACGGTTGTATCCTTTACATCGCGGTAGCAACCGGGCTGGTTCAGCTCGTGCGAGCTCAAGCCTGTTCCCGCAGCCGGTGAATACGGCTGTATGGTATATCCTTTATAAAGGAGTCCTTTCTTGTGAAGTTGCTTCAACAGCCACCACAGCGTTTCGATGTAACGGTTATCATAGGTGATGTAGGGATTCTGCATATCCACCCAATAACCCATTTTGTGGGTAAGGTCTTCCCACTCCTTGGTAAATTTCATTACATCCTTGCGACAGGCGGCATTGTATTCGGCAACGGAAATAGTCTTACCGATATCTTCTTTGGTGATGCCGAGCGCCTTTTCCACACCCAGTTCCACAGGAAGCCCGTGCGTGTCCCATCCGGCTTTGCGCTTCACCTGGAAGCCCTTCATGGTTTTGTAGCGGCAGAAAATATCCTTAATGGAGCGCGCCATTACATGGTGAATACCCGGCATGCCATTGGCCGAGGGCGGTCCTTCGAAAAACACGAAAGAAGGACAACCTTCACGTTCTGTCATACTCTTGGCGAAAACCTGGTTTTCGTCCCATTTCTTCAACACTTCCTTGTTTATTTCCGAAAGGTCAAACTTTGATATTCGGCAAACTTCTTACCCATCTTGATATTTACGATTTGACTATTTACGATTTACTATTTTTCCTGAAGATAGCCCGGAAAGGCTTTTCCGGTGCTTTCCGATGCTATCCTCTTTATTTTAAGGGTGCAAATTTACAAAAAAGTTAGAGAAAAGAGATTTTTGAGCGGATAATTTTAAGATGAGCCGCCCGCGTCTCTCGCTTTACTTCTTCATTTTCACTTCATACAAGTCGTTTCTGCGATCTTTCAGGTTGCGGACGCTGCCATAAGTGTGCAGTTCGTTGAGCAAGTCCAGATCCACATCGGACACCAGAATCATTTCGGTGTTCGGAGTTGCCTCGGCACGCTTTCCGTCGGTAGGGAAAGCGAAGTCGCAGGGGGTGAACACACCCGACTGGGCATACTGTATGTCCATGTTGTGTACACGGGGAAGGTTGCCCACACTGCCTGCTATGACCACAAAACACTCGTTCTCGATGGCGCGGGCATGGGCGCATACCTTAACGCGCGAATAGGCGTTCTGCGTGTCGGTAAGGAAAGGAACGAACAGTATCTGCATGCCCTGGTCTGCCATGATGCGCGAAAGTTCCGGGAACTCCACGTCATAACATATCAGCACACCGATTTTGGCGCAGTCCGTATCGAACGTCTGCAAGGATTTGCCGCCACTCAATCCCCAGCTCTTGATTTCGTCGGGGGTCACGTGTATCTTTTCGTACATTTCGTACGTTCCGTCGCGGCGGCAAAGGAAACCTACGTTGTACAAACGTCCGTCCTCTTCCTTGATAAGCGGCATACTACCCGTAATGATATTGATATTGTAGCTGATGGCCAGCTTCACAAACCGCTCTCTGATTTCGTTGGTGTAAGCCGCCAGTCCGCGGATGGCTTCCGACTCTCCCTCGTCATTGAATTTGGCCATCAGCGGCGCATTGAAGTATTCGGGGAAGAGAACGAAGTCGCTCTTGTAGTCGGAAACGGCATCTACGAAGAACTCCACTTGCTCGAACAAATCGTCCAGCGTCTTGTAAGTACGCATCTGCCACTGCACCAGACCGACGCGCACCGTCGTTTTCGGACTTACATACTCCTGTGTAGGTGCCTGGTAATAGATATTGTCCCATTGCAGCAGGCAGGCATAATGCTTGGATTCCTCATCGTTGGGAAGATAGTTGCGCATCACCTTGCGTACATGGAAGTCGTTGCTCAACTGGAACGTCAGCACCGGGTCGTATATCTCCTTCTGCTTTACCTTATCTATATATTCCTTAGGGCGCAACTGGTCGGCATACTTATGATAGTTGGGATGCGCCCGCCGAACATGATGGCTTTCAAATTCAGTGTTTCGCAGATTTCCTTGCGGTATTCGTACATACGGCGTGCCAGGCGCAGTCCGCGGTATTGCGGATGGATAAACACTTCGATACCGTAAAGGATATTTCCTTTGGGATTGTGCGTATTGAAAGTTTCCTTGCCCGTAACCTGGGCATAGGTGTGGTCGTTTTTTCACATCGTCGTAATTCACGATAATGGAGAGTGCACACCCCACTATCTTTTCATCGACCACCGTTACAATCTGCCCTTCCGGAAAGATGCGGATGAGTTTCTCTATCTGCTTGTGCGTCCAGAAAACATCGCTTCCATCCGAATAAACGCGTGTGAATGATTGTGCCAACTGGTCGTAATCTTCTATCTGCAGGTTACGTATCTGTACCTTATTAATTTTAATTTCGTCCATAATTTTCGTGTTATACCTGAGTTTAAAACGGTGCAAAGTTACAGTTTTACTTATACATTAATCCCTATGGGATATGATTTTTTCCTACCTTTGCTGCCAAAACAACATTTATCTCTGTAAAAGTTAAATATAGATTGAGACATGCAAAGATTTATTACACTGGCATTCAGCGCCTTGCTTTTGCTGTCGCTGAATGCGGCAACTCCCGAAACACATTACACCGTCATTGTTTCACTCGACGGTTTTCGCTGGGACTATCCCGACATGTATAAGACTCCCAACCTGGACCGTATGGCGGCAGACGGGGTAAAGGCCGTGATGCTTCCCTCCTATCCTGCCTCTACGTTTCCCAATCACTATACGCTGGCCACGGGATTGGTTCCCGACCATCACGGCATAATCAACAATACTTTTTTGGGATGTAAAGAACAGACGCCAGTATTCCATGGGCGACTCCGCCACCCGTAACAACCCGGAATACTACTTGGGGGAACCGATATGGATAACGGCTCAGAAACAAGGCGTAAAAACCGGTAATATGTACTGGGTAGGCTCGGATATTGCGATTAAAAAATCTCATCCCACTTATTACAGACCTTGGAACGCCAAGCCTTTTCTGACTTTTGAACAACGGATAGACACGGTACTCACCTGGTTGCAAAAGCCCGAGCCGGAGCGTCCCAGGCTCATCATGCTATATTTTGAAGAGCCTGACGGAAGCGGACATCACAACGGTCCGTGCAGTTTGCCTACCGGTGCGGTGGTCCAACACATGGACAGCCTTGTGGGGGTATTAAGAAAAAAGATAGAAGCTCTTCCTTTCGGCGAGGACATCAATCTTATCGTCACGTCGGACCACGGCATGACCGACATCAGTCCCGAACGGGTTGTCAACATAAACGATTATGTAAAACCGGAATGGTGCGAAGTGATAGACGGACGTACACCAACTTCCATATTCTCGAAACCGGAATACCGCGATTCTATCTGCAATGCTCTGGAAAAAAGCGGCTCACATCCATGTGTGGAAAAAAGAAGAGATTCCTGCCGAACTGCATTATGGCAGCAGCGACCGTATAGGCGATATCGTAGTGGCTCCTGAACTGGGCTGGCAGTTTACGGACGTGGCACGCGACACCAAAGGCGCTCACGGATATTTTCCCCAAAGCCCCGACATGCAGGTTATGTTTCGGGCTATCGGACCTGATTTCAAGAGAGGTTACATATCCGGAGGATTTGTGAATGTGGACATCTACCCGCTATTGTCGCATCTTCTGCAAATTGTTCCGGAAAAGACGGACGGACGGTTCGAACGGATAAAGGAGATATTACGGTGACAAACAGTTTGTTTATAATCAAACGGATACGTGTACCTATTTATTCCACGCTTTGGTACGAGCCGTACCTTAGTAAGGTACACGCCGTACCATTAGGTGAAAGTCGTCGTACCACCTAATGGTATGAGCCGTACCACCGGGTGGTAGGCACCAAAAGTCCGGGACTTCAGACACAAAAGGCTGTGCAATTCCTTTCAGATGAACTGCACAGCCTTTTATATTCTGCCGGATTGAAGTTCCTGCGGACTTATTTCTTTTTCTTCCAAAGTTTGGTCATATCTTCCAGCGTCTTGCCTTTCGTTTCGGGTACGAGCTTCCACACAAAGAGGGCGGCTGCCACGCAGATAATCCCGTAAAGGGCATATGCAAACATATGGCCGAACTTATCGCCCATCTCCCCGAGACGCATATTGTACATCGGCAGGAAAGTAGACGAAACAATAAAGTTGAAAATCCATTGGAATGCCACCGCAATGGCTACCGCAGCGCCACGGATGGTGTTCGGGAAGATTTCGGCAATCAGTACCCAGCAGATAGGTCCCCAGCTGAACATGAACGAAGCGCTGTAAACCATGATGCTGATAACGGATATTATTGCCGGCAGTCCTGTTACAATGTTGCACATAGCCACACCGAAAGCTCCTATCGCCATACCGACAGAACCGGAAATAAGCAGCGGTTTGCGTCCCCATTTTTCAACCGTGAACACAGCCAGCAAGGTAAAGAGGATATTGACAACGCCCATGAGCACGGTTTGTACCATCGGATTGGCCATGCCCATCGTCTCGAATATGCGCGGAGCGAAATAAAGCACGGCATTGATGCCGACAGCCTGCTGGAATACGCTCAGCATGATACCGATAAAGATAACCATCCAGCCGTAGGTAAAGAGTCTTTCTGTCTTTTCTTCGGTGGTTGCTTTGATTTCCGCAAGGATTACCTTTGCCTGAGAAGCGCCGTTGATACGGCTCAACACATTCAGCGCCCTTTCGTCCTTACCGCACATGGCAAGGTAACGCGGTGTTTCCGGCACCAGCAACACCAACAGAGCAAACAATCCGGCAGGAACGGCTTCGCTGACGAACATCAGTCGCCACCCCGTCTCCGTGGTCCATGCGGCAGCTTCGGGATTCATTATCTGATTTACTCCGTTAACGAGGTCTATCACCGGATTGGCATGACTGCCCAGAATAAGGAAGTTGACAAAGTAAACCACCAACTGACCGAAGATAATGGCAAACTGATTCCACGACACCAGTGTTCCGCGAATGTTGCTCGGAGCGATTTCGGCAATGTACATCGGACAAATGGCGGAAGCCAGCCCCACACCTATACCGCCCAAGACACGGTAGAAATTGAAAGCCACCAGGAGAGAATAGGAAGGAACGCCATGCTCAAAGAACAGGAATTCGGGATAATAGGAACCCAGCGCCGACAAGAAGAACAGGATACCTGCCAAAAAGAGAGAGTTTTTACGGCCCAATCCGGATGCAAAAAATCCGGAAACGGCGCTACCTATGATACAGCCTATCAATGCGCTAGATGATGTGATGCCGTGTATCGCGTCTGTGTATTCAAAATCGGCTCCCATGAAGAAAGCTTGAAGCCCCTTTTCTGCGCCGGAGATAACTGCCGTATCGTAGCCGAAAAGCAGACCGCCAATGACAGCCACGAGCACAATCGAAAAGAGATAGAGCTTGCTGCCTTTTTCTGTATAATTCATGATAATAGTGGTTAGGAGTTAGTGATGAGCGGTTAGTGATGAACGATTAGTGATGAGTGATTAATGGTCAGTAATTTAGTGATAATTGCTTATTCCCCCATCCTTTATCACTAACCAATAATCGCTAATCACTCATCGCTAACCACTAACCGCTATTTATCAGCAATACATATTTACGATTGCTTCGTACAATTCTTGTTTGCCGCTGGTCTGTTTCGGTTCGCCGTTAGCTTTTGCGTAGGCTACGACATCTTCCAGTGTCAGCTTGCCTTCCTCGAATTCCTTACCCTTGCCGCTGTCGAAAGAAGCGTAGCGGTCGGCAAGCATCTTCTTGTAAGGAGACTCTTCGAGCAGTTTGGCTGCGCTTTCCAATGCACGTGCCATTACGTCCATACCTGCGATGTGAGCAATGAAGATGTCCTCAAGGTCGGTAGAGTTACGGCGTGTCTTGGCGTCGAAGTTTGTACCGCCGTCACCGAAGCCGCCGTTGCGGATAATTTGCATCATGGCTTGTGTCAGCTCGTAATTGTCGATAGGGAACTGGTCTGTATCCCAGCCGTTCTGGTAGTCACCGCGGTTGGCATCGATAGAACCCAGCATACCGTTGTCTACTGCCACGGCAAGTTCGTGTTCGAAAGTATGGCCTGCCAGTGTGGCGTGGTTCACTTCGATGTTCACTTTGAAGTCTTTGTCCAGACCGTGGGCTTTCAGGAAGCCGACAACCGTTTCCGTGTCTGCGTCATATTGATGCTTGGTCGGTTCCATCGGTTTCGGCTCAATCAGGAACGTACCTTTGAAGCCGCGTGCACGGGCATAGTCGCGTGCAATGGTCAGCATCTGTGCAAGGTGTTCTTTTTCACGCTTCTGGTCGGTATTCAGCAAAGACATATAGCCTTCGCGTCCACCCCAGAACACGTAGTTCGAACCGCCCAGTTCGATTGTTGCGTCAATGGCATTCTTGATTTGAACGGCAGCGCGGGCCACAACGTCAAAGTCGGGATTGGTGGCGGCACCGTTCATGTAACGTGCATGACCGAATACGTTGGCAGTACCCCCACAACAGTTTGATACCTGTTTCCTCCTGCTTTTGCTTGGCGTATGCAACGATGGCTTTCAGGTTTGCTTCGTACTCTTCGATTGTATCGGCCTCGTCGCAAAGGTCAACATCGTGGAAGCAGTAATATTCGATGCCCATTTTCTGCATGAACTCGAAACCAGCATCCATTTTATTCTTGGCAGCCTGCAGTTTATCGGCATCACCGTTCCAGGGGAAGTGTTTCGTTCCGCCGCCGAACTGGTCGCCACCCTCTGCACAGAGTGTATGCCACCATGCCATAGAGAACTTCAACCAATCTTTCATCTTCTTGCCCATGATTACTTTTTCCGCATCGTAGTAGCGGAATGCCATAGGATTCTTACTTTCTACACCTTCGAATTTAATTTTACCAATACCGGGAAAATACTCTTTTGTTGCCATAATGATTAAATGTGTTAATGCGGTAATGCGCCGATGTGCTGACAACGGGCACATTACCCGCGGGTTAATTATTACTGTTGTTTACTTGTTTACTTTCAATGTCTGTTTAAATCTTCTTCAAGAAGCCTTTTATTCAGTTTCTTTGGAAATTTCTTTCCGGTCTGTTTTCCTTTTTATTCGTTGCGTAGACGCTCTCATAAAAAACAGCAACCCAATCTCAAAAAGGACTTTCCGAAGAATGCAGAACAAAACTTAAGCAGGCCGTAAGCTCTGCATCAGATATTGTTTCCAGCGTGCATAGGCATCGGCATATGCCTGACGGTCGGCTTGTCCGGGCTCGATGATTTCGAGTTTCTCAAGCGTAGCAAAGGCTTCGTTGTTGTCTTTATAGATGCCCGCACCGATACCTGCACCTTTGGCTGCACCTACCGAACCGTCGGTGTCGTACAGTTCGATAACGGCACCCGTTACGCCTGCCAGCGTTTCGCGGAACAGCGGACTGAGGAACATATTGGCTTTGCCCGCATGGATTTTCTGTACGGGAATACCCATCTGCTCCATAATGTCGATACCATACTTGAAAGAGAATACGATACCTTCCTGTGCCGCACGGATAATATGTTGCTTGCCGTGCTGGTTGAAGTTGATTCCTTGAATGGAACAGCCCGTTTCCCTGTTCTCCAGCATACGTTCGGCACCGTTGCCGAAAGGCAGGATGCTGATACCGGCGCTTCCGATAGGCGCCTGGGCGGCAAGAACATTCATGTCA
>ENA-OQDL01000903-OQDL01000903.1-human-gut-metagenome-genome-assembly--contig:-NODE-903-length-16778-cov-2.634316_pt1 | contig 16778 bp, 13 predicted proteins | sample MGYA00242782_ERZ504609 | MGnify/ENA primary metagenome ERZ504609 (study PRJEB26092, sample SAMD00036320) | human gut metagenome | host: Homo sapiens | study: EMG produced TPA metagenomics assembly of... | reverse complement strand
ATCGAGAGCTCATTGGTAATCAAAATGCCATCGACACCGCCCTGCTGCAACGCTTCGAGATCGCGCTTGGCGGCTTCCACGACCTGCGATACGATTCCACCCGGATAAAACAGTGGATCGCCCGGCATAACAGCACTTCTTGCAACAGCTGTTGCATGGAATTTTGGAGGTGCGACGGAAGTACAGGCAGCAAGTTACACAGTAAACAGTTCCGTCAGTGATGTTCAGGGCAATGTGGGAGATGTTATCAATCTTCCGATTCACATCGAAAGTACACAGAAATTAAGAGGACTTTCCGGAAAATTAAGAGGAAATTATGATACTACGGTACTGGAATTTCAGGGTATGGAAGGAAAAGATATTCCGGAAGCGGTTCTGACATCGACAGCCGGTGGAAATTTTTCCTACCTGACATCCAGCAGTAACACATTTTCAAGTGGAACACTGAACCTGAAATTTAAGGTGCTGAAATGCTCAGCAGATCCGGTCAGCGTAACGATCAGAGATCTGTATTATACCGATGGAAATGAAAGCAGTGACAAAGTAACACTTACAGCGAACGTTACGGTTAATCATCCACAGGATCAGAGAGAAGAAAAAGTGACAAAAGAAGCAACCTGTACGGAAAAGGGAAGTAAATCCATCATCTGTAAAGTATGTGGAGCAACACTGGAGACACAGGAAATTCCGGCGCTTGGTCATAAGGCAGGTGACTGGAAAGTGACAAAAGAAGCAACCTGTACAGAAAAAGGAAGCAAAGAACAGCGTTGTACCGTATGCGATGAAGTTGTGAAAACAGAAGAGATCGCAGCACTCGGTCATAAAGCAGGTGACTGGAAAGTGACGAAAGAAGCAACCTGTACCGAAAAGGAAGCAGAGAACAGCGTTGTACCGTATGCGATGAAGTTGTGAAAACAGAAGAGATCGCAGCACTTGGTCACAAGGACGGAAAATGGAAAATCACCAAAGAATCTACCTTTACAGAAAAAGGTTCGAAAGAATTACACTGTGCAGTATGTGATGAAGTGATCAAAACCGCAGTGATTCCTTTCAAAGGTGATATCAATGGAAATGGCAAAATTGATCTGACCGATGTTTCCAATATGGTAGACAGCATCACAGATGGAAGCGCAGTAGAAGCGGAAATCGGAGATCTGAACAACGATGGTGTTGTTGATCTGACCGATGTTTCTAAATTACTGGATCTGATTACAGAAGGTACGGTATAAAGATGTGGATAATATGATGGAAATCATCATATTCCAGATAGAAAAAGAAAGGAAGTAAGAAGAAATGAGCATCAGAAAAAAATTAGTATCACTGCTCGGTACAACAATGATTGCAGCAGCAATTATGTTTGTAGCAGGAGGAGCAACCGAAGTACAGGCTGCAAGCTATACGGTCACCAGTACAACCGGTGATGTGACCGGAGAAGTGGGAAGTACTGTAAAAGTGCCGATCCATATCAGCAGCGCACAGGATCTGAGAGGACTTTCCGGAAAGTTGAACGGAAACTACGACAGCAGTGTATTACAGTTTGAAGGAATGTCACCGGAAGGTATCCCGGAAGCAGTTCTGACATCAACAGCCGGTGGAAACTTCTCTTATCTGACAAGCAAAAATAATACATTTAAGAGCGGTACACTGAACCTGGAATTTAAAGTGTTAAAATGCACAGCAGATCCGGTTTCTGTTACGATTAAAAATCTGTACTATACCGATGGTAATGAAAGCAGCGATATGGTAGATCTTACTGCAAAAGTTACAATCAATCATCCAACCGATAAACGAGTTGAGACTGTAGCCAAAGAGCCAACCTGTACCGAAAAAGGAACCAAATCCGTAAAATGCGGCGAGTGTGGCGCTGATCTGGGAACAGAAGAGATTCCGGCACTGGGACACACAGCAGGTGACTGGAAAGTAACAAAAGAAGCAACCTGTACAGAAAAAGGAAGCAAGAATCAGCTGTGTTCCGTATGTGGTGAAGTGATCAAAACAGAAGAGATCGCAGCACTGGGACATAAAGCAGGTGACTGGAAAGTAACAAAAGAAGCAACCTGTACAGAAAAAGGAAGCAAAGAACAGCGTTGTACCGTATGCGGTGAAGTTGTGAAGACAGAAGAAATCGCAAAACTGGCACATACCTGGAAAACAGACAAAGATACAGACAAAGACGGATGGAAAGTAGTAACCGCAGCAACCAAAGATAAAGAAGGAAGCAAAGAGAGAGTCTGCAGCGTTTGTGGAACAAAAGAAACAGCTACAATCGCAAAACTGACAGCTACTACAACACCTACTCCAACCGCAACACCAGGAGCAACAAGTGGAAATAAAAACAACACAACAACCGGAACAACTTCTACAGGAAGCAAGACAACCAGCGGAACTTCCACAGGTTCTACAGCAGTAAAAACCGGTGATTCCACCAATGTAGCAGGAATGGTTGCAGCAGTTGCAGCTTCTGCAGGTATTCTTGTAATCTGCGGCGTAATGGTTATGAGACGTCGTAAAGTAAACCGTTAAGGAAACAGTAACTCATAAAAAGAGAGTATCAGAAACAGAGAAGGTTTGCTCCGAAGGTATCTTCGGGGCAAACCTCATCTTGTAAAAAGAGGCAGGGTAAAATTTCATGAAAAAACCGGATAGAAGAAAAGAAAACAGAAAGAAAGCAGCAGGTGCACTGGCAGGGTCTGGGACTGGCATGTCTTCTTTTTTATACTGCTGTTTGGATTCGGAAAGGCAGATACCGGAGAATCCGATGGAAAATACCACCGCCGATGCTTCTCATATGTATTTGACATCGTCCACACTTGCCATGGATAAGGAAAAACTGGCAAGTGTGGAGAATGCCAACATCAGCTCCGGCGGTTCGGAAAACCAGGCACAACAGGAAGAGGAGCAGCAGGAAGAAGAGGAGCAGGAACAGGAAGATCAGAAACAGAACGAGGAAGAACAGAAGCAGGATGTGCAGCAACAGGAAAATGAGCAGCAGACCGCGCAGGATACAACCAGTACATCTGCAAACACAGATTCCCAGCTGAATGTATCGGACAGTCTTTTGAATCTGATCCAGAAAAACCCGGGAAGCGGAAACAATGGTTCCGGTTCGGATGAAAACGGCGGTCAGGGATCAGATGGTGACAAGAATAACGGAAATGGAAATCCGGACAACAACGGCGGCAACAAAATTCCTTCGGACGGTGGACAGCAGACCACACTGAATCCATCCCAGTCCGAGGCATTATTTACCACCAGCCTGAAAGATGGCGATGAAGTGACGGATCCGGAGTATCCGTTTACGATCACTTTGACAGAAAAAGGAAAACAGCTGACACTGGTAAGTATGACGGTCACACAGAATGGCAGCAGCCGGATCTGTAAAAAGCCATGACAGCCTGACCTTAAAAGAGGGAGCAAATACGGTGTCTGTCACCGTGCGTTTCCGTGACGGAAAATACAATCAGATCGAATGCATCCACAAAAGTTTACACGATCTATTATTTCCCGGATCATGATGTACAGCTGGAAGTAAAAAATGCGAGATCCGGTGCATACATCTACGACCAGGATCAGCTGACGGTCATGCAGGACAGTCTGTGGATCCAGGTGAGAGCGAGAAAGGCTTCCGGCGGAACCATCAGCGATGTGAGTGTCCGGGTGCGTCTGAACAACAAGACACAGAAAGCAGATTCCGACGGAATTTACCGGATGAAACTTACCCTGGGAAACAACCAGGTGAAGGTGACCGCGGGAGAAGGAGGAAACAGTCAGAGGACCGTCTCCTTTACCGTGAATTATAAAGTCGATCAGTTTATGGTCAGTTTTGAAAGTTCTGCAAAGACAGAAAAGATATCCAACAATCCGGGAATCGGGGATAAGGTGTTCAAAGGGGTTACAACGTTTAAATATGCGTCAACATCGGCGGATTTTTCTTTCCGGATCCGTTGTTCCACGGTGACCGGAGATGAGCGTATTGATAAGATCCAGGTGACGAACCGTTACGGAACACTGGATGTGACGGATCAGGCAGGTGCGGACGGATATATCAATATTACACTGGATGCCTCCCAGTCCAATAATATCCGGGTGTACTGTACGGATTCTGACGGTGAATCCCAGTGGTATACCTGGTCGGTGAACTACGAGCGTGTTCTGGATCCGGAGGAAAATCAGAAGAAAGCGCCGGTGATCCGTGCAAATATTACGAATGAGACGGTCCATGCAGCACTGTTTATCGTTCCGGTCAAAGTGTTTGACTATAACGGCAACGAACTGAAAGCCAATCAGAATTTCCAGCTGTATCTGAACGGAGAATATCTGGACTATCACAGCCGGGAACAGGATGGCACTTACGAATACAACCTGTATCTGACCGAGGGAGAGAATACGGTTGTTATCCGGGCGGTGGATAATGAAGGATATACGGCGGAAAAGACATACACCGTAACACTGAACCCGGTAAAAGAAGAGGCGAGAGTCCGTGTGATCGTATCGGCGGAAGTTATCGGACTGGGAACCATGATCGACGAGACGGTCACTACGACCGCAGACCAGACGGTGGCACAGATCGTGGAAGACCGGCTGGCAGCTTACGGATATACGACCATTCATGACGGAGTGGCAGATTCGGACAGTTATTTCCTGCGTCATATACAGAAACCGGGAATTAACAACGGATGGAATATAGCAGATGATGAGCGGTCGCTGCTGGATATGCTGGGATATGATCTGGCGGAAGGACCGAAGAGCAATGACAGTCTCGGAGAAAAAGATTTTACGGCTGGTTCCGGATGGATGGTCACACTGAACCATTATTACATCGCACAGACTATGGGAACCAGAGCGATCCGTGACGGAGATGAGATTCATCTGATTTATACACTGAGTGTGGGAAAAGATATCGGCGTGGATCCGAGTACAAGTATTTATGGATAAAGGAAATACAGGAGGAAAAAGATGAACAACAGAACAGATGCAGTCATCAATGAAATTGAAAAGGTTATTATCGGAAAAAGAGAAGTCGTGGAACGTGTGCTGATGGCGATTTTATCAGAGGGACACATTCTGCTGGATGATGTACCGGGTGTCGGAAAACCACACTGGCGGTTACCTGCTCGGTGGTTATGGGCGTGCAGTATCAGCGTATGCAGTTTACGCCGGATGTTGTGCCGTCGGATATCGTTGGATTCTCGGTGTACAACAAGGCGACCGGTGGATTTGACTATAAGCCGGGTGTGGTTATGACGAATCTGCTGCTGGCAGATGAGATCAACCGTACTTCGAGTAAAACCCAGTCGGCACTTCTGGAGGTCATGGAGGAAGGTCAGGTGACCGTAGATGGTGTCACCCATCCGCTTCCGAAGCCTTTTGTGGTTATCGCCACACAGAACCCGGTGGGATCGGCAGGTACGCAGCTGCTTCCACAGGCGCAGTTAGACCGTTTTATGATTCGTTTGCAGATGGGATATCCGGACTTTAAGAGCCAGGTAGATATTCTGCGTGACCGTCAGAAAGTGAATCCGCTGGATCAGATTCAGAAAGTGATCGGCGGGGAAGATATTATTGCCATGCAGCAGGAGGTAAAGGATATCCATGTGGAAGATGCGATTCTGGAATATGTCACCTCTCTGGCGATGGCGACAAGAGAAGATGAGATGATCCGTCTGGGTGTCAGCCCGCGAGGTGCGCTGGCGATCGTGCGGATGGCGAAAGCACATGCCTATCTGGATGGAAGAAATTATGTGACACCGGAAGATGTACAGAAGGTATTTATCGATGTGTGTGCACATCGAATCATCCTGAATCCGAAGGCGAGAGTGGCGGAACTGTCCGCGGAGGATATTCTGAAAAATGTAATGAAACGCACGAAATCTCCGGACAGTGGACGGTAACAGGAGGAGCCTATGAAAAAGTCCAGAGTAATATGGGGTTTGTGGCTGGTTCTGGCGGTGATCTTCTGCTTCGTGACAGATGGAGTGACAGGATATCTGTTGCTGGCAGTTTCAATCGTATTGCCGCTGCTGTCGGGAATCACGCTTTTTGCTGTCCGGGGAAAGATGGATGTGCAGCTGACACTGGCAGCTTACGGGGAGAAAGGAAAGGCAGTGACAGGAAAGCTGCTGGTAAAGAACCGCAGTTTTCTTCCGGCGGATCGTCTGCGGTGCAGGGTCTGCTGTGAGAATCTGCTGACCGGTGAGAAAGAGTATACCAATATTCCTGTGGCAGCTCCGGCAAGATCCGGGGTGGATACGGAATTTCAGTTAAAAAGCAGACATACGGGTAAGGTGAGAATCTCACTGAAATCCATGGTATGGTACGATCTGTTCGGTCTGTTCCGTTCCCGGCTTTCTTTCCGGGGAGAGGCGATGGCAGTCGGTATGATCGCACCCAATATATTTCCGATGGAAACACAGATTGCCTACGGGGAAAGTACCAATATGGACAGCGATGAGTATTCCATGAAAAAGGCGGGATATGATCCGTCGGAAACCTTTGCGATCCGGGAATACCAGCCGGGTGACCGGATCCGTCAGATCCACTGGAAACTGACGGAGAAGTTTGACAATCTGATGGTAAGGGACTACGGTCTTCCGATCCAGAACACGATCCTGCTGTTGCTGGAAACCGGATACGCACAGGACAAACCGGATCCGGACTGTATGGATGCGCTGGCGGAGGCACTGCTCTCGGTATCACAGGAACTTGCCAGCCAGCAGGTGGTACACAGTATCGGATGGCAGAACCATGAAGAAAATACGTTCTCCTGTGTGGAAGTAGAGACGGAGGAAGATCTGAATCTGGTGCTTCCGGAACTTCTGGGAGCAGTTCCCGGAGAAGACCGGATGACGGTGGCAGAGCATTATATGGAAAATCGGGAACAGCTGGAATTTGCCCATATGGTAGTGTTCACTCCGGGGCATGAAGACAGCCTTGGCGGACTGGCAAGCCAGTGTATCGTTACCGAAGTGATCTGTGGTTCGGAAATTGCCGGATATGATCAGCAGGACGGTGTTGCGATGGTCGGAGGAGGACCGGACAACCTGTCGGAAGCGATCGCTTATCTTGAGATCTAAGTTAGGGGCATGAAAAACATGAAAAATAATGAGAAAACACAGGCATTTGTGTTGCAGCCTTATCCGGCAGCGCAGGGGAAAAAGAATCAGGTGACGGCATTTGTCGTGGATCTGTGCTTTATCTGGATGTACCTGGCGGGGCTGACGATCTGGCTGGTTTCCGCGCTGAACCTGTCGGTGAATACAGGAATCGTTCTGTTACTGGCGGCTGGGATCACGGTTTTGTGGAAATTGGCAGCAGAGGTTGGAAAAAGTAAAAAATGGATCCTTTTTCTGGTATGGGGAGTGCTCCTTGTACTGACAGCAGCGATCGGACAGAAATTGTGGCTGGGAGGCATGCATCAGATCTGCAACAGTGCGATCGATGCACTGGGAAGACGGTTTCCGTATCTGCTTCCCTCTTATGGAGTTGCCGTAACGGACAGTATGAAAGTACCGGCTCTTTACGGGGCGATCGGCTGGCTCCTGTTTCTGGTGGTGCCGGGAGCCGGTTATTCTGGGTAGAAAAAGGAAACCGGATGTTTCTGGGGATTCAGATGGCGGGATTGGTTCTGCTTCAGATGATCACAGGAGTCGGTCCCGGTCTTACCGGATTCCTCTGTTCCTTTTTCTGTTTTCTGGCAGTCTGGATCCGGGGACATGCGGAGAGGGTAACGGCTGGAACACAGAGACTGGCAACGGTGGAAATGATCGTTGGAGTCGCTGTTCTTGGCGGCATCCTGCTGACCGGCGGTTATGTACTGGCAGAAAACGTGCTTCCACAGGACGGAACGGTTCTTTCACAGTGGAAAGAAGCGCTCGTACAGAAAGTGGAAGATTACCGATATAAAGGAAGCAGTAAGATCCTTCCGGATGGACAGTTTCAGAATCTTTCTTCGTTTGAACCGGAAAAGAAAGAAGTGCTGAAAATCACGATGAGCCAGCCGCAGTCCTACTACCTTCGCGGATTTACCGGAAGTGTCTACACGGATGACGGCTGGGAAGGAGAGGACAGCGCAAAACTCTGGGAGAGCAGAGATCTGTTCTACTGGCTGCATCAGGATGATTTTTACGGACAGGAGATCCTCGGAAAAAGCCGCTACAGCCCTGGATGCTGAGGTGGCAGCAGCGGATAAAAATAACAATTACTGTTGAAAATGTGGCGGGAAAATTCCCACTACTGTTATACACCATACGAACTGGCTGATCCGACCGGTGATGCAGTACAGAATCTTCTGGATACACAGAAGATCGGGGACTGCGGGATCCTGAACGGAGAAATCCGGGGAGAAAAGAACGTATACCTATCAGGCGTATCCGGCACTGATCACAAAATATCCGTCCTATACGGCAGCGCTTCTGGACACGGAGCATCTGGGTGCTGCGGGGGAAAGGATTATCAGAAAGCTGGAAAGAGTATTATAATGCATTTGCCTATGACAATTATCTGGATATGCCGGATCAGGTGCAGAGAGAATGTGCTTCCCTCCTTGGAAGCTATGAGAGAAAAGACGGGGAAAAGCATGCGGATTATGCGGAAGCAAAACAGAACATCCTGTATCTTCTGACCACAGAATACACGGACAGTGACAAACTGGACGAAACGTGGAACGGAGCAGACTTTATCTATGAATTTCTGGAAATTTCAAAAAAAGGGATATTCCGTGCATTTCGCCAGTGCGGCGACGATGATGTTCCGCTATTATGGAATCCCGGCAAGATATGTGGAAGGATATCTGGTAACACCGCAGGATGCTGAAGCCATGACGGCGGGAGAACCGTATACACTGGATGACACCCATGCACATGCCTGGGTGGAATATTATCAGGACGGTGTGGGCTGGCTGCCGTTTGAGACGACACCTTCTTATCTGGATATTATGAATCGGGCAGATGAGTATCAGGATATCAGCGGACTTTCCGGTGGAGGTTCCCAGAATCAGAATCAGCAGGACGAGGAACAGGAGCAGGAGGAAGAACAGGACGAGGAGCCGGATCATATGATCGACTGGATCCAGGTGCTGATCGTGCTTCTGATCATCGGAATCGTGTTACTGCTTCTGACGATGCTGGTATTTTTGATCTGGATCCTGGTTCAGAGAAGAAAGAGCAGACAGTTGAAGAAACGATTCACCTCAGAGGATCCGCGGGAAGCGATCTGTTCGATGTATGAGTATACGATGAATATTCTGTCGGCGGCAGGGTTGAAGATCCGCAATACCTCTTTGTATCGTTATGAAAAGCAGATTACAAAGATGTTTGATGAGGAGACAGGAAAAGAATATCACCGGATCGTAGATATCCGTCAGGAAGCGGTCTACAGCCGGAACAGTCTGACGGAAGAACAGAAACAGGAAATGATGGAATTCAAGGAAAAGATCTGGAAAAGAATCTATGCCAACGGAACCTGGATACAGAAAATGCAGTTAAAATATATTTATTTTCTGTAAGGGAAACAGCAGGCAGGAGGAAGATATGAACAGAGAAGAGAAGAATACACAAAGAAAACGAAAAGGAATGCGTATACTGGCAGTGCTGTTGATGGTTGTCGTAACGATCACCTCATTTCCTCTGCTTCCGGATGAAGTACAGGCGGCTGCGGTAGAACAGGCATGGGATGGTGTCAGCCGGGAAATCCCCCAGATGGATGAAGATGGTACCTACCTGATCGGAAATGGAGCCGAACTTGCCTGGTTTGCGGATCAGGTAAACAGCGGAAACGGATCGATCAACGCAAAGCTGACCAATTATATTTATCTGAACCGTTACAACACTTCGTACAAATGGGTGATCATCGGTGATACGACGGACCATCCGTACCGTGGAAACTTTGACGGTAACGGACAGAAAGTGGTGTATATGAATGCACAGATCAGCAAGGAGGATCCGGACCGCCGTTACGCCGGTCTGTTTGGTGTGATCGATGGCGGAAGTGTCCGCAATCTGACCGTTCTCGGAAAAGTATTTCATGGATATGGAAGCTATGACAGTGACGGAAGAAACGACCAGTTTTACACCGGAAGCGGCGGCGTAGCTGGATATCTGAAAAACGGAACGATTGTAAACTGTGTCAACTATACCAGAACGACGATGGACGGCGATGCCCTTTACCGAAATGCCGGAGGAATCGCCGGTATCTGTGAGGGTGTGATCTCACGGTGTGAAAACTACGGAAAATTGTCCACAACGATTGTGATCGCACAGAACCACATCGGAGGAATCGTCGGACTTCTTTCGGGGGCAAGCGCACAGGTTACGACTTCGCTGAACCACGCGACGGTGCAGGGATATTACTGTGTGGGAGGAATCGCCGGTGCGGTAAAAAGCGGTGCGGAGATTACGGCATCCGCCAATTACGGAGCGGTAAAAGGAAATTCCATTATCGGAGGAGTTGCCGGAAGGATCTCCACCACCGGTATGTACAGCAACGGAAGCGCGAAAGAGTGTGGCATCTATGATGTCTACAACCTGGGAACGGTCAGCGGATACGGAACCACAGCCGGAAGCGAGATGGGCGGAATCGTCGGAGAAGCGGGATATGAAAACTGGAAACAGGAAGCGCTTCCGCCGATGCCGGTGATCGAGAGAGCCTATTCGGTAGCCATCACACCCGGTGTGTCACGAAACGGTGCAGTCATCGGATATCTGCTGAGCGGCTGTTACGGAACGGTCTATGGAATCACTTCCGGTCTGTACGGTCCGAACGTGGTAGGAGCAACGAATAACCGGGCAGTCAAGATCCTCGGGGAGGCGCGGACGGTTTCTTCGGATGAGATGAAGAGCGTAACGCTTCTGGAAAAACTGGGCAATGCATTTACCATGTCCAATGCATACGATACAGACAATCAGGGTTATCCGAAACTGGTATGGCAGGGACTGCCGTCGGACATTCTGGACAAAGTGGATGAAGCACAGCTGGAACTCAACAGCTGGATCTCGGAAAATAACAAGAAGAAATATGGAAAAAATTACACCCAGATCGAGTCTCTTGTGAAAACGTATAAAGAAAAACTCGGAACGATCACTTCCGAAGAAGAGCTGGATGCGGTCATGGAAGAGGCAAGGGAAAAACTGAAAGCGGTCAGACCGGGCGTCGGACAGGACACGGAACTTGCAGAAGCGATCGATAATGGTGTGATCGCTCTGGAAGAGTACAATAAGAGACTGTTAAAGAGAACCCGGAACTGACGGACAAACAGAAAGCAGAGATGGAAAATGTCCTGACCACCTGGAAGGAAAACTGGAGACAGACGACTTCCGAGGAGGAAGTACGAACCATGGTGCGTGACGGAAAAGATGCGCTGGAAGAACAGCTGGCATCCTTTACGGCGGATAAGAAACTGGAAGAAGTCCGGGCAAATGCAACAGAGACACTGACAAAGTTACAGAGCAACAGAAAGTTATGATGTTGTCTGGATGCACAAGATCAACATGGTGCGGGACAAGGCACTGGAAGCGTCGCAAAGGCGGAAACGGTAGCAGAAGTGAATAGCCTTCTGGAGCAGGCGAAAGAGGACATTGATGCGGTGATCGATCAGATCCCCGAGGCAGGCGCCTGGGACGGAGTCTCAAAGACGGAACCGGAGACAAATGAAAACGGTGTGTTCCAGATTACCAGCGGAAGTGAACTTGCCTGGTTTGCGGAACAGGTCAACCAGGGACAGAAAGATCTCTGTGCGGAACTGGTGAATGATATCAGCCTCGGCGGAAAGAACTGGACACCGATTGGAAAATCGGATGCACACCCGTTTGCGGGAAGTTTTGACGGTATGGGACATGTGATCCGCGGACTGTATCTGGATGTGGAAGATACGTATGTGGGTCTGTTTGGAAAAGTAACCGGCGGCAGCGGACAGAAGATTCAGAATCTGACAGTATCCGGAAATATTCCGGTTGGAGGAAGAGTCAGCTATGTAGCCGGTATTGTGGCACGCGTAGTCGGAGATGAGGACAGTGAGGACCGGGTGGAAATCACAAACTGTCACAGCAATGTAAGAATCTGTGTGACCGGTATCCGTACCCTGGATGCAGGTGTCGGAGGAATTGCCGGACAGGCAGAATATGCAAAAATCAGCAACTGTTCCAACGGTGGAAGTGTGAAGATTGCATCGGAGGGAAGAGGAGGACTTACTTATTATACGGGTGGTATCCTTGGTATTGGTGCTTCCGGAAGCAGGATAGAAGCCTGCTGCAATACCGGAGAAATCTGGTGTGCACATGCAGCCGGCGGACTGATCGGCGGTGTTAAGGGAAGAAATCCGGTCTGCTATTCCAGTTACAATACGGCAGATGTCTCCGGTCTGTATTATGCTGGTGGACTGTGTGGTGTGATCCTTTCCTCGTCGAGTGATTTCGGCTGGTGTTACACTTCCGGAGCCGTGAATCTGAAAGATTCCGGTCTTGCACTGGGAGCTGTCTTCGGAAAGATCACAGGCAGTGATTTTAAAAATCTGTTCGCGCTGAAACGGGCAGATGTCATGGGCAGAACCCTGGTGGGAAGTTCCGGTGATTTCTCAGCGAGCGGTAAGTTCCTGAGTGAGAAAGAACTGAAGAGTGATGAGATCCTGAACAGTCTGAACGGCGGCGGAAACTGCTTTATTCACGATTATCTCGGCTTCCGCAACGGCTATCCGATGCTGAGCTGGGAGATGACACTGGATGACTTTAAGACGGGATCTGTCACAGCTTTGAAAAATTCGGTACAGGAATCGGATTATACGGAAGAAAACTGGACAAAGGTACAGGCGATCCTCGAGGACGGTGCCGCACAGATACGGAAAGCAGACAGCATGGAAGCGGTGGATGCGATCCGGACACAGACGCTGGCTGCCATCGGTGAGGTAGAGACAAAAGCGGGTACACAGGAGAGAAAATTACAGGAAGCAAAAGATGAGGCGATCGCGGTTTTGGAAAATTATGTGGATCTCAGTGTCTACCGGGAGGAAGAACAAAGCCAGATCCAGGCACTGATCGCCAATGCGAAGAAATACATCCTTCTGGCAGATTCGATCGAAGAGGTGGAACGGCACAGAGATGAGACAAGGGCAAAGATCGATCAGATCCCGGATGCATGGCAGTATTACGAACAGGTCAATATGGCTGCGGCTACACAGGTAGACAGTTATATCATGAATATCGGAGAAGTCATCTATACCTCGTATGTGAAAATCTCCATCCAGATCGCGAGAAATGCCTACGACAGTCTGACGGATGAACAGAAAGCACTGGTAAGTACCTATCAGATCCTTCTGGATGCGGAAGCCGAGTGGGCACGCCTGGAAGAGGAAAATAACTTTACAGAAGATGATATGGAACTGGCAGCACGGGTGGATGAACTGATCGCAGCGATCGGAACGGTAACGGAGGACAGCCAGGAAGCAATTGCAACAGCGAGAAATGCCTACGACAGTCTGACAGACAAACAGAAGACGCTGGTTGCACATCCGGAGATTCTCCAGCAGGCAGAGGAAACCTATAACCAGCTGAAAGCATCCGCGGTCGCATCTGCGATCGCCGGAATCGGTGAGGTGACACTGGACAAGAAAGAATTGATTTTCGGTATTCAGGATCAGTATGATGCGCTTACCGATCAGCAGAAAGCCCTGGTAAAAGATTATGACATTCTGAAACAGGCAATCACAAATATAAGAATCTGGTTGTGGTGCAGCCGGTGATCGAACAGATCCGGGAACTTGGCGGTGTGGAAAATGTCACACTCGACAGTAAGACCGCGATCCAGGCAGCGATCCAGGCGTACAACAGTCTGACCGGAGAACAGCAGGAACTGGTGACAAACTATGATGTTCTGGAAGCTCTGGCAGCGGCGTATGATTTGCTGGCAGCAGTGGACCGGGTGATCCGGATGATCGATGCGATCGGAGTGGTAAGCCAGGCGAGCGGCTCGCAGATCCAGCAGGCACGTGCAGCCTATGATGCACTGACTGTGGAGCAGCAGAAACAGATCACCAACCGTTCCACGCTGGAAAGTGCGGAGGCGGCTTACGCGGCACTGGAAAAACCGCAGACCACGGTAGATACATCCACAGACCGTATCAAAGGAAACCAGGAATCGCTGGAGAGCCTGCGGCGTTCGGGAAGTGGTTCCTCTGCTTCCTCAAAAAATACAGAAACGCTGGAAGAAGCAGGTAAAAAAGGAAAAAATCAGTCAAAGAAGAAGGATACAGACGCAAAAGCCACAGAGGAAAACGAAGAGGCACTGGAAGAGGAGCAGGCAGAGACGGAGGATTCCAGTCTTCCGTCCTGGCTGGCAGATCAGCTGGATGTGGGAGCACAGAGTGAAGAGACAGAGAATACACAGGAGACAGAAAAAACAGGAAAACATACTACGCTGCTGTTGGTTCTTCTGATCGTATTCGGAGCCTGTGTGATCCTGACAGCCGGATTTGCAGTGGCACTGTATCAGGCTTCGAAGAAAAGAAAAGCAAGTCAGGTACATTATTAAAGAGGAGAAAAGAATGAAGAAAAGTTGCGGAAAAAAATTATGGAGAGCCTGCGCCGGCATCCTGCTGGCACTGGCTGTCTGGATCACGGCGACACCGTATGCGGTCGCAGCAGAGACAAATGGAGACGCGGATAGTCAGGCACAGGAGATCCGTCAGATTCAGGATAACATTGTTTCCTGGAAAGCAGGAACGGAAGGAGAAAAACAGCTGCTTGCCGGAGAGCTTCTGGATGGAGCGGGCAGTCCGGGAAGTGACTGGTATGCATTTACCATTGCCCGTATGGGAGAAGAGAAAGAGAATCAGGCGGCTTATCTGAGCCGGCTGCAGGATGCGGTAGAAAACGTATATGCTGATCTGGAAGACAGTAAAACCAGATACCGTTTATCCGACATTCACAGAATGGCACTTACTGCCATGGCTTGCGGTGGTGATCCGGAAAATTTCGGAACGGATCCGGACGGCAATCCCATCAATCTGATTCGGGATACGGTATGGAACAGTCTCTGGGGAGATCCGGGTGATCAGGGAATCAACGGCTATATCTGGGCACTTCTGACCATCGATGCAAAAAACTATCAGGAACCGGAAGGCGCAGAATGGACCAGAGACAAAATTATCAGTGAACTGCTCTCAAGACAGCTGGCAGACGGAGGTTTTGGTCTGGTAAAGACCGATCCTTCCGATGTCGATCTGACTTCGATGACACTGACAGCACTCGCACCTTATCAGGGACAGGACAAAACGTATACCGTTGTGAATATCGTAACCAATGAAGAAGAAACGGTTACCGTAGATGAAGTGGCAGAGCAGGCGTTTGCCTGCCTGAGCAAGCTGCAGAGCAGTGACGGAAGTATGCTGACGTATGGTGCACGTACTTCGGAAAGTACCAGCTGGGCAATGCTTGCCCTGGCCTCCTGGGGAAAAGATATCTACACAGATGAAGATTTTATCCAGGACGGCAACAACCTGCTGGACGGACAGAAAGCATTCGCTCTTCCGGATGGCGGTATGATCCACGGACTGGACGGCGATGAGGAAGAAACGACCGGAAACAATATGGCAGGTTATCAGGCACTGTATGGTCTGGAAGCGGTATACCGTTACAAAGAGGGACAGAACCGTCTGTTTGACCTGACGGATGCAGAGACCGTTTCAGAAGATGAGATCCAGGCGGCAGGCGAAAAACTCCCGGAACTGAAAGCGCAGGATCAGGCAGATACAAGATCGGGAGAAGAAGTAGAAGAGGCGGTAAATAACCGGACGCTGTATCTGACAGCTGCCATTGCCGCAGCCGTGGTACTTGTGGTTGTGATCTTCCTGGCTGCTCTTTTAAAAGACGGAAAGAGGAAGAAAAAAGCAGCAGAGGCGATGGATGATGATGATACAGATGATGACGAGTGGTAAGGACGAAGGCAGAGAATGAAAAAAATATTCTTATGATCGGGTTCCTTCTGTTGATGGCTGTGCTTTTTCTGAAAGGAACCAAAATTCAGTCGGTAGACGAGTATTATCTGACACACATGGAAGACATCCAAGAGGATTCCGAGACGGTGACGATCAGCATCCGCTGTGATACGCTGCGTAAGCCGGAGAACTGGAAGAAACTGAAGAAACAGCTGCAGGATGAAAAATACGTTCCGGAAGATGGTGTGATCCTGGATGAGATGACCTGCGTGCTCCGAAAATGGGTACCGTTTTCGATATCCTCAAACGGGCATGCCGCTACAATCAGATCCAGATGGAATACAACGGACCGGACACCAACGTATACAGTACCGTTATGATCAGAGGGATCAACTATCTGTATGATTTTTCCTGTGGCGATCTGTCCGGCTGGATGTACAAAGTAAACGGAAAATTTCCCGGCAAGGGCTGCAGTGGATACAAACTAAAAGATAAAGATAAGATCGAATGGGTATACACCTGCGACCTTGGAAAAGATGTCGGGGATGACTATCAGGAAAAGGCAAAAAAGCAGATGGAGCAGTTAAAAGAATCTGATAAAAATAAAGATCAGACAGTGGAGAAGGAGGGAGAAGCGGAATGACGGGATTTGGAAGTTTTCATCCGGCAGTATTATTTATCTATTACGTGCTCGCACTGGTATTTTCGATGATCAGTATGCATCCGCTTCTGGCACTTGCATCGCTGTGTGGATCTTTTCTGTTTTACGCTTTTTTAAACGGGGGGAGGAAAACACTCTCCCAGTTTTTTTTCTGCGCAGGTATGTTTGTGATCATGGCGGGGATCAATGCGATGTATG
>ENA-OQDL01000902-OQDL01000902.1-human-gut-metagenome-genome-assembly--contig:-NODE-902-length-16793-cov-3.236169_pt1 | contig 16793 bp, 10 predicted proteins | sample MGYA00242782_ERZ504609 | MGnify/ENA primary metagenome ERZ504609 (study PRJEB26092, sample SAMD00036320) | human gut metagenome | host: Homo sapiens | study: EMG produced TPA metagenomics assembly of... | reverse complement strand
CTTCCGTGCCGGATCCGTCTCTTGTTGGAGAGATGTTGGATCAGATCAGAAATAAGTTTTTTGTGGCCCCGGATGCTGAGATCACCATCGAAGCAAATCCGGGGACTTTATATAAAGAAAAACTTCACCGGGGGATATGTTCTGAGAATGTATTCCCCCGGTTTCATTTTTATAACCGTAGGTTTTTATGTCAGTATATGCTTTGTTTCTTTATTTTTTCTAAAAAGCTGGTACAATGTGGTTATTATTTTGTTATTTTTACAGTGGACATTCATGTAGCGGAGATATGAATGCAGCTAATCATACAGATAAATCTTTATTGTTTGATTCCTGATTCGCATAAAAAAACAAAAACTAATACAATAGAATAGCTATGAAGAAATTCCAAAGATTTTGTACATTGTTTCTGCTGATGATCGGGTTGTGCTCCTTTGCTTTGCACGCTCAGTCCTATGCAGGTTTGTGGAGGCAGGTGGAGCAGGCTCAAAAGAAGAGTTTGCCGCAAACGGTAGTGAAACTGACGGAGAAAATCTACCGGAAAGCCGAGTTGGAGAAAAATGCTCCGCAAATGCTCAAGGCATATATCTGTCGGGAGGCCTATCAGGAAAGACTGACTCCGGATAGCCTGTATACGAATTTGAAGAAGTTGGAAAGTTGGGTGGAATCGGAGAAAAACCTGGTAAATAAAGCTATTCTGCATTCATTACTTGCCCGCGAGTATTCGGACTATATGCGGCATAACCGGCGACAGTTATCAGACCGTACGGCGCTGGATGTGGACGAAGCTCCTGCCGATATCAGGGAATGGAGTACTAACCTTTTTGTTGCTAAGGTAGATGAACATAACCTGGCTTCATTGAAGGACTCTGTTCGTTTGCTTGAGGTCTCTTCCAAGGAATATGTGCCTTTTGTCGAGCTTGAAGATGGAAGCCGCTTCTATGGGCACGATATGTATCATCTGCTGGCGGCCCGGGCTGTCGATACTTATCAGTTGTTGGACGGCTTTCAGGTGGATACATTACAACGTGCCCGCATCAACAGTGTTTATACAAATATGATAAATGCTTATCGGCATCGCGTTGGGGCAGAAGATGCGGTAGTGCTGGCAACGCTTGATTATTGGAAGTGGAAAAGCACTGGCGGCGGTATAAGTCGAGAGCCTTATACCACTTATCGGGAACGGAAAGAACGGCTTGACAAAGAGCATCTTGAAGTGTTGGATAATCTGATTCGGGAATATGGCGGTCGTGAGATTTGCGCGGAAGTTTACATTGATAAAGCCGGTTGGTTTCGCGGTTTGGGAGCGTCTTATATGGATGAGGTTTTGCAGGTATGCGATGAAGGAGTGAAGCGCTATCCGGCTTATAAGCGTATCAATGAACTACGGAACATCAGGGAGAGTGTTTTGCAGCCTTATTTGAATGTCAGCACTCAAGAGAGCGTTTATCCCGGTGATTCGTTGGAGTTGAATGTGGGTTATCGGAATCTGAAAGGTTTCACACTGAATCTGTACCGTACGAATCTCTCCGAAGTGCCCTGGATGGATGCCGGAATCAATAAGGCTTTCTATCAGAAGCATGCCCGTAAATTATCAGCTACCCATTTTGAACTGAAATCTTCGGACAGCAAAAGCGGGAAAGAGGGAGAACTGTTGAGCGGTTTGCAACGTATGGTTTTGAAATGCCATGTGCCGGACGAATTGGGCATATATATACTGCAAATTGTACCTGATGCCGCAACGGCCCGTACTGCAGAGCACTTTCTCGTCTCGACCCGCTTCAAGGTGTTGACGCTTTCTTTGCCGGATAATAAGATGGAAGTGGTTACGGTGGACAGCCGTAGCGGGCAACCCATTTCCGGTGCAAAGGTCAGTTTCTATTCTGCTTACAATGAAGAAAACCGCAAGCTGGTGAAAACAGTTGTCACCGATACCGGTGGAAAAGCGGTTGTGGAATGGGATAAGGCTATCCGCAGTTATGTGGCACGTAAGGGAACGGATACAGCCATGATGCCTCAGAATGTCTATTTGAACAGATATTACGAACGCGGAGAGTCACGTCCGGAAGAGCATATCACCCTGCTGACAGACCGCGCCTTGTATCGTCCTGGTCAGACCGTTTATGTCAAAGGTATCGCTTATGAACAGGAGGCGGACAAGGCTCACGTTTTGGCAGGGAAGAGTTATCAGGTACGTTTGTTGGACGTCAACAGGAAAGAACTGGTACAGAAGAATGTAAGTACCAATGAATTCGGTTCCTTCACCACAGAATTTGTGTTGCCTGCAGTCTGCTTGAATGGTAACTTTACAATTGATGTAAAAAACAACGCTTCCGTTTCCGTACGGGTGGAGGATTACAAACGGCCTACCTTTGAGATTACCTTTAATCCGGTGGAGGAGGCTTTCTGCTTGGGAGATACGGTGGATGTAACAGGCAATGTCAAGGCATATAATGGGACGGCAATTCAGGATGTTCCGCTGACATATACCGTTACCCGTCGCAGTAACCGGAGATATTGGGGAGATGGGGCCGTATCGCTTGTTTCGGATACGGTGCAACTGGATGCGAAAGGCAACTTTTCCATTCCTGTTGTTCTGAAGCCGGATACGGATGCGGATAATACGGGTAGGGAACGTTTCTCCTATCAGATAGAGGTAGCAGTGACAAGTGATACAGGTGAAACGCAGACCTCGCACTACTTTCTGAACGCTACCCGTCGGGCTTATTTCTTTGTGTCCGACATCAGCAGGGACTTATGCAAGGAAGATTCCATATCGGGAATGCTGTCGGTAATGAATGCCGTTAATGAAACGCTGTCCATGGAAGGAATGTGCCGTCTTTATCCCGTTCTTGATTCCAAGACGGGGAAAATCTCCGACAGCCGGTTTATGAGAGTGCGTTTATGTCGGGCGAAAAGAAAGACTTTACAGGCATTGGAAACAACTGCCATCGGGAGAGTACCGCTTAATTCTGTCGGTGCGCGGTCGCGACGGCAAGGAAGTCAGCAATGCGGACAATGCGGTGAACATTGTACTGTTCTCGCTGAAAGATGAACGTCCGGCTGTGTTTATGGAAACTTTCCTTTATGAAAAAAAACTACGGAGTTCGATACGACTCATCCGGCAATCTTCTATTTCGGCACTTCCATGAAGGACGCATACGTCCTGGTAGATGTTTTCGGGCAGAAAGGCAGATTGGAGAGCCGTACTTTGTCGCTGAACGACTCGATTCTCCGTATGGAATATCCTTATCGGGAAGAGTACGGAGACGGAGTTGCCGTGCAGTTTACTTTCGTAAAGAACGGACTGCTATATACCCGTAGGGTGGAATTGAGGAAACGTCTGCCTGAACGGACGCTGGATATGAAGTGGGAAGTTTTTCGCGACCGTTTGCGTCCGGGGCAGGAAGAAGAGTGGAAGCTGGTCATCAAAACTCCGCAAGGTTTTCCCGCCGCAGCCGAGATGCTGGCAATGATGTACGATGCTTCATTAGACCGGATTTATAGCCGTAACCAGTCATTAAGCGTTTATTACAACCGGTATATTCCTTATTACTATTGGGATATCAGTAATAACAACGGAAAGAGTTATGCTCCTTACTTCCCGGTGAAGTCATGGAGAGTTCCTGTTTGGCGCTTCGACTATTTCTGTTCTCCTTATAATGGGGGGGCGGAAGTACTGCAAATAGTAGAGAACGATGCGGCTCTCTGCGAGCCGGTAATTATGGGGTATGGAGCCACACGGACCAAAATGGAAACAGGACGTGCAGTTGAAGTGAAGTATGTTCCGGTACAGGTAGAAGAAGGAGTGGCAGATGTTGTTTTTGAGTCGGAGACGATTCCGCTTGATGAACAGGCGTTACAGCCTATGGCCGATTTGCGTACTAATTTTGCGGAAACGGCTTTCTTTTATCCTCAGCTACGTACTAATGAACAAGGAGAGGTCGCTTTTTCCTTTACCATGCCGCAGAGTCTGACACGCTGGAATTTCCGCGGTTATTCCCATACTAAGGATATGATGACAGGCATGCTTGACGCTACTGCTGTCACCGCCAAAGAGTTTATGCTTACTCCGAATATGCCCCGCTTTGTACGGGTAGGCGATAAGACACAGATAGCTGCCGGCATTGCCAACCTGACGGGTAAGGCAATAAAAGGCACAGCCGTATTCACCCTTTTCGATCCGATGACGGAGAAGATTATTTCCACCGGTCGCCAGAAGTTCTCGGTGGAAGCCGGAAAGACAGCATCGGTTAGTTTCCGGTTTGATGTAACAGACCGTTACGAACTGCTTGGTGTCCGTATAGTTGCCGACGGCGGTACTTTCAGCGATGGTGAACAGCATTTGTTGCCTGTACTGAGTGATAAGGAATATATTACAGAGACGCTTGCCATGCCCGTTCGTGGTGAAGAAACGCGTACTTTCTCGCTGGACAGTCTGTTCAACGGTAACAGCCGTACGGCAACCGACCGTCGCTTGACCGTGGAATTTACAGGCAATCCGGCATGGTATGCCGTACAAGCCCTACCTGTACTGAGTGAGCCTTCAACGGATAACGCCATTTCCTGGGCAACCGCTTTCTATGCCAACACTTTGGCGGGATATATCGCAAATAGTCAGCCGCGCATTAAAGCGGTATTTGATAACTGGCGTCTGTCGGGTGGAACAAAAGAAACTTTCCTCAGCCGGTTGGAGCAGAACCAGGATGTGAAGAATATTCTGTTGGGCGAATCTCCTTGGTTGCTCGAAGCTACTACAGAGGCTGAACAGCAGCAGCGTATCGCTACCTTATTTGATGTTAACCAATTAAATTACCGTAATATGGCATCCTTGCTCAAACTGAAAGAATTGCAGGGCGAGGATGGCGCATGGAGCTGGTTCGGCGGTATGTCCGGCAACCGTTATGTAACGGGATATATCACCGGACTGCTTGTCCGTCTTTCTTTGCTTATGGATAAGGCATTGCCGGAAGAAGCAGCGATGATGAAAGCCAAGGCCTTTGACTATCTGAACAAAGAGGCTCTGAAAGAATACCGTGCTATCCGTAAGGCAGAGAAGAATGGAACGAAGATTACCGTTTTGTCGGATGCCACTATGGAATATATGTATCTGGTATCTCTCGGTTCGGTAAAGCTCTCCGGAGAATATGCAAAAGCATTCGGTTACTTCCTTACCAAGCTAGGACGTAATCTTGAGAGCGGTACCATGATACGTAAAGCGCAGACAGCCGTTATCCTGCAGAAGGCAGGACATAAAACGGAAGCGGATGAGTTTATAGCTTCCATAAAAGAACACCTTGTACAGACGGATGAAATGGGAGCTCATTTTGCTTTCCATGCCAATCCTTATACTTGGGGTATGATGCCTGTACCCGCTCATGTAGCTGTAATGGAAGCTCTGCGCGAGGCAGGCGGCAATGATGCTTTGGTAGAAGAAATGAAGCTTTGGCTGCTGAAACAGAAACAGACGACAAGCTGGGATTCTCCGGTAGCTACTGCTGATGCGGTTTATGCGTTGTTGTGTCAGGGTAGCAATTTGCTGGAAAGTAAAGGAGATGTCCGCATTACTTTGGGTGATAAGGTGTTGGAGACTTTCTCTCCTGCAAAGACCACCGTACCCGGATTGGGATATGTTAAGGAAGTCTTTGCGCAAGTCAGTCCTGAGGTGAAAGCAAAGTCCGTTACCGTAGAGAAAAGGGATGCGGGCATTGCATGGGGAGCTGTCTACGCACAATACTTGTCGCCCATATCCGATGTGAAGCAGCAGGGCGGAGCATTGAACATTGAGAAGAAACTCTTTGTAGAGCGCATGTCGGCCGACGGGCAGAAATCTTTGCAACCGTTGACAGAGGTAGCACAGCTCTTCGTGGGTGATAAGATTGTTTCCCGACTTACCGTCCGTCTGGACCGTGCCATGGATTTCGTTCAGTTGAAAGACCAGCGCGGAGCTTGTTTCGAACCGGAAAATTCGCTTTCGGGTTATCGCTGGAACAACGGGGTCGGATATTATGCGGAAGTGGAAGATGCAGGAACCAATTTCTTCTTCGATCATCTGGGTAAAGGCGTTTATGTATTGGAACATAGCTACCGGGTGGCTCGTGGTGGTACGTATGAAACCGGACTGGCTACCGTGCAGTGTGCCTATGCGCCGGAATATGCTTCTCACTCTGCTGGAGGAACTGTTATTATTAAATAGGACGGATAGATTTACTTGCTATCGAATGTTTATAGGTTATAAAAAGCAGAACGAAAATCTGTGTATCTCGCTTAAAAGCTTTACATTTGTGCAACTAATTTAGAAGCAATATAAATGAGACGCAGTTTTATCACTCTATATGCGCTTGCAGCTACGGCATTGACTGCCGTAGCTCAACCGCGTTTTACCTCTAATACGGAAACGTATGATTTCGGGCAGATTGAATGGAAACATCCGGTGACGGTACAATATTCCATAACAAACACAGGTGACCGGCCTTTGGTGCTTACCGAGGTGGAACCCGATTGTGCCTGTTCCGTGGCCCAATGGACAAAGACACCTATCGCTCCGGGAGCAAAGGGAACAGTTAACGTCACTTTTGATGCGGAGGCTTTGGGGCATTTCAACAAATCCGTAGCCATTTACTGCAATGCACAACCCATCTGGTCTATTTGAAGTTCAACGGTGAGGTGGTGCGTGAAATCAAGGACTTTACCAAAACCCATCCATACCTCATCGGACAGATACGTATTGACAAGAACAGTCTTGATTTTCCCGATGTACAAGCCGGTGAGAAGCCGGTGATGCATATCGGGGTAGTGAACCTGTCCGATCGTCCATACGAACCCGTGTTGATGCATCTGCCGCCCTATCTGCAAACGGAAGTAAAACCCAATGTCCTGCAAAAAGGGGAGAAAGGGGTCATTACCGTCACATTGGATTCCGAACGGCTGACGGACTTCGGACTGACGCAGTCCTCTGTCTATCTGGCACGTTTTGCAGGCGACAAGGTGGGCGATGAAAATGAGATACCTGTTTCCGCCATTCTTCTGCCGGACTTTTCGGGCATGAGCGATACGGAAAAGGCGAATGCTCCTGTTGTCAACCTTTCTATCAAGGATATTGACATGAGCACAGCATTGGCAAAGAAGTCGAAGGCACGTCAGGATATTGTTATAACGAATACCGGACGTTCTCCTTTGCAAATCAGCAAGCTTCAGGTATTCCATCCGGCAGTGGGAGCCGGTTTGAAGAAGAGCGTGCTGAAACCGGGCGAAAGCACCCGTCTGCGTGTAACGGTTGTAAAGCGGAATATTGGAAAGAAACGCCGTCATCTGCGTTTGCTGATGATTACGAATGACCCGATGCAGCCGAAAGTCGAGATTAATATTAAAGCGAAATAAACCATAAATCTTACCATGGAACATCCAGAAAATAGCGGAGAATATAAAGGTCTGGTTGTCAATGCAGGCATTGAGCAACCTTCGTCCGTCAATCCTTATTTGAAGCGGAAACCGAAAAAACGTCAACTTTCCGTTGCAGAGTATGTAGAGGGCATTGTGAAAGGTGATGTTACGATATTAAGCCGTGCCGTGACACTGGTGGAGAGTGTAAAGCCCGAACATCAGGCCATAGCGCAGGAGGTGATAGAAAAGTGCCTGCCGTATTCCGGCAATTCCGTTCGCGTAGGCATCAGCGGTGTGCCGGGAGCCGGCAAAAGTACGTCTATCGATGTATTCGGATTGCATGTATTGGAGAAATACGGCGGCAAGCTGGCTGTGCTGGCCATCGACCCCAGCAGCGAACGCAGTAAGGGCAGTATCTTGGGCGACAAAACGCGCATGGAGAAACTCTCCGTTCATCCCAAATCCTTTATCCGTCCCAGTCCCTCGGCAGGTTCGTTGGGCGGTGTGGCGCGTAAGACGCGTGAAACGATTGTACTTTGCGAAGCTGCCGGATTTGATAAGATATTTGTAGAGACAGTGGGTGTGGGACAGAGCGAGACGGCTGTACATTCAATGGTGGATTTCTTCCTGCTTATCCAACTTGCCGGTACGGGCGATGAACTGCAAGGCATCAAGCGCGGCATCATGGAGATGGCGGACGGTATCGTCATCAACAAGGCGGATGGGGATAATCTGGAACGTGCCAAGCTGGCTGCTGCCCAGTTCCGTAATGCACTGCACCTTTTCCCGGCTCCGGAGAGCGGCTGGACACCGCAGGTCCTGACCTATTCCGGCTTCTACAATATAGGAGTACAGGAAGTATGGGATATGGTGTATAAGTATATAGACTTCGTGAAAGATAACGGCTATTTTGAATACCGCCGTAACGAGCAGAGTAAATATTGGATGTATGAAACCATTAACGAACAACTTCGTGACAGTTTCTATCATAATCCTACAATTGAGGCGATGCTGGCCGATAAAGAGAGTCAGGTATTAAAAGGTAATCTGACATCCTTTGTTGCTGCCAAGAACCTGTTAGATACTTATTTTGCGGGATTGAAAAATTAGTGGGATGCACTTCAAGGCATCTTCCCCCTTACTATTTGTTTTTAGGCACGGATTACACAGATTTACTTTATTCTTTTCCGTGTAATCCGTGTCTAAAAGAAATCACCAACTGTATTTTGACAGTCTCTCGTTTCCTACACCTCTTTTCCTTCCTTCTCAAAGTCTTTGCGTGATTTGCTTTGCGTAACGATATATACACCGAGAAATACCAGTGCGATGGCAATACCTTTTTCCATATTGAATGTAGCCATGCCGATTATGACTGTAACGATTGAAGCCACGATAGGTTGCATATAGTTGTACATGCTTACTACTGTGGGGCGCAACAGCCTTTGTGCCGTCATGATACATATATAAGCCAGGAAGCTGCCGCCTACCACCACATAGCCTACTTGTAACAGTGCCGCAGTAGAGATTTCAGCCCATTGTATGGCAGCTACATCATGGTAAGAGAAAGGGATATAACACATGGAGGCATATACAAACATCCATTTGTTCAGGGTTATAGGAGAGTATTTCTGGGATAATCCTTTGAATACGGTCAGGTAAATAGAGAAACTGATTTGGGCGATGAGGCACAGCAAGTCACCCATGATGCTGCCATTGCCGCTTCCTGCATTGCTGCTGCTCATAATCAGTATCAATGCGCCCATGGCGCCTACAAAAATGCCCAATACTTTTTTATTCGTAACGGGCTCTTTCAGATAAATGGCAGCTACAATCATGGTTACGATAGGAAGAGTGGTGGTTACGATAGAGGCATCGATGGGGGAAGTCATGGACAGTCCGAAGATATAGACTCCCTGATTGAATACCAGTGCGAAGAGTGCGGCAAAGAATATCTTCAACATATCCCGGTGGTCTACCTGCTCGCGTTTGCAGAACAGTGAGAGCAACCAGAAACAGGCTGCTGCACCTACCATGCGGAAAGTGGTGACGGATAGAGCTGAGAACTCGACTAATGCGGATTTGCCGACAGGTGCCATTAATCCCCATAGGATATTGGCGGTCAGAGCGAACAGATGACCTTGTATGTTCTTGTTCATATTGTAAAATGTGTATTATTTGTGGTGAAAAACGCTGCAAAGGTAACTATTTTCTCAATCTCTTTCTTTATATTTGCTACACGAATATATAGAAACCATGGAAGTACAGGCCAATTACATCAGACGTATCGAAATACACGGATTGTGGCACCGATACGATATAGCTTGGGAGTTGCGTCCCGATGTCAATATACTTTCCGGCATCAACGGAGTAGGAAAGACTACGATTTTAAACCGTTCGGTAGGCTACCTTGAGCAAACTACGGGAGAGGTAAAGAGTGATGAGAAAAACGGTGTACATGTTTTCTTCGACAATCCGGAAGCGACTTTTATTCCTTATGATGTAATCCGCAGCTATGACCGTCCTCTTATTATGGGAGATTTCACCGCCCGCATGGCAGACCCGAATGTAAAGTCCGAATTGGATTGGCAACTCTATCTGCTCCAGCGCCGTTATCTTGATTATCAGGTGAATATCGGTAACAAAATGATTGAGCTGTTGAGCGGTGACGAACAGCAACGGAGTCTGGCTCCCGCCTTGTCTGTGCCTAAACGGAAATTTCAGGATATGATTGACGAACTGTTCAGCTATACCCGTAAGAAAATCGACCGTAAGAGCAATGACATTGTCTTTTATCAGGACGGCGAACGGCTGCTGCCCTATAAACTCTCGTCCGGCGAGAAACAGATGCTGGTAATCCTGCTGACCGTGCTGGTGCGTAATGAGGAGCATTGTGTGCTTTTCATGGACGAGCCGGAAGCATCGTTGCACATTGAGTGGCAGCAAAAACTTATCGGCATGATACGCGGACTCAATCCGAATGTGCAGCTCATTCTCACCACCCACTCGCCTGCCGTGATTATGGAAGGCTGGCTGGATGCGGTGACCGAAGTGGAAGATATTTCAACGGTGATTGGCGGCAGGTGAGTATCAATCGCACATCACTGAATATTCATTATTAAATCAACATTTATTTTGGCAACATCTCTCCGACATAATCTTACTTCTGCCTATTTGGACGCCGCACACAAATTCTCGTCAAAGAAAGGGCGCAGGCGTATTGTGGCGTATGTGGAAAGCTATGACGACATCGCTTTCTGGCGTACCCTTCTGGCTGAGTTCGAGAATGAGGAGCGTTATTTCCAGGTGATGCTTCCTTCCGCCACTTCGCTGGCAAAGGGCAAGAAAATGGTGTTGATGAATACGCTCAATACCACGGAACTCGGACGTAGCCTGATAGCTTGTGTGGACAGTGACTATGACTTTCTGTTGCAGGGAGCCACCAATGTGTCGCGGAAGATAAACCGTAATCCTTATATTTTCCAGACGTACGGGTATGCCATTGAGAATTTCCATTGTTTTGCCGAAAGCCTTCATGAGGTTTGTGTACAGGCAACACTGAACGACCGTCACATCCTTGATTTCCCCGCTTTTCTGAAACGCTATTCGCAGATAGCCTATCCGCTGTTCTTATGGAACGTCTGGTTTTACCGTCGGCACGATACGCATACATTTCCTATGTACGATTTCAATTCCTATGTCCGTTTGCAGGAAATAAACCTGCGGCATCCTTACAGTGTCTTGGATGCCATGCAGCGTACGGTATCTGCCAAACTTTCCGAAATGGAAACCCGTTTCCCGCAGTATATAGAGGATGTTGACCGGTTGGGTGAGGAACTGCGGAAATTAGGATTGGTTCCCGACAATACCTATCTCTATATGCAGGGGCATCATATTATGGATTGTGTGGTCCTGAAGTTGCTGATACCCGTTTGTACCGTACTGCGCCGTGAACGCGAGCAGGAAATTAAACGCCTGGCAGAGCATAGCGAACAGTTCCGCAATGAACTGACGGGTTACGAAAACAGTCAGGTCAATGTATCCGTCATGTTGAAGAAAAACAGCGGTTACAAGAACCTTTATCTCTATCAGTGGTTAAAAGAAGACATCCGCGAGTTTCTCGAACGGGAAAAGCTCTGACGCACTATTTATACTTTATACCTCATATTTTATACCTAACTGTCATGGATATACTAAAGAATATCGACGAATTATTGATTTCTTGGGGAACAGCCCCTTCTTTGGCCGATATGCTCGATCAGTTTATAGCTTTTGCGCTTGTGCTTATCGTTGCGTTTCTGGCTGATGTCATTTGTCGGAATATCCTGTTGAAAGTAGTGGCGCATTTGATAAGGAAAACAAAAGCTACATGGGATGATATTGTTTTTGACCGTAAGGTACTGATTCACCTCAGCCGTATGGTGGCTCCCGTTATCATCTATGTTTTTATTCCGGTAGCCTTTGCCGAGACAAGTTCCTCTACGTTGGGCTTTATCCAGCGTGTCTGCCTGATTTATATTCTAATCACATTCCTAAGTTTTATCAACTCGTTCCTGAAAGCCGTTTATGCCGTATACAGCGAGAAGGAGCAGCTTCGCGACCGCCCTTTGAAGGGTATGTTGCAGACTGTCCAGGTGATACTTTGGTTTGTAGGGGCTATCGTGGTGGTAAGTATTCTGATTGACAAGTCTCCGTTGTCGCTATTGGCGGGATTGGGTGCTTCTGCCGCTATCCTGATGCTGGTGTTCAAGGACTCGATTATGGGATTTGTTTCGGGAGTGCAGCTCTCCGCCAATGATATGCTGAAGGTGGGCGATTGGATTGCGATGCCCAAATACGGTGCAGACGGTACGGTGATAGAAGTCACGCTGAACACCGTGAAAGTACGTAACTGGGATAATACCATTACCACGATTCCGCCGTATCTGCTTGTCAGCGACTCATTCCAGAATTGGCGCGGCATGCGCGAGAGTGGGGGACGGCGTGTCAAGCGCTCCATAAACATTGATATGAACAGCGTCCGGTTCTGTACTCCGGAGATGCTGGACAAATACCGTAAGATTCGTTTGCTGAAAGATTACGTAGAGCAGACGGAAGCGGTGATAGAGGAGTATAATAAGAAACATCATATCGACAATTCCGTCCTTGTCAACGGGCGTCGTCAAACCAATCTGGGTGTGTTCCGGGCCTATCTGACCGCTTATCTGAAAAGTCTTCCCGATGTAAACAAGGAACTGACCTGCATGGTGCGGCAGTTGCAGCCGACCGACCACGGTATTCCTATGGAACTTTATTTTTTCTGTGCCATCAAGGTACTGGGTTCCATACGAGGGAGTGCAGGCAGATGTATTTGACCATGTGTTGGCCATCATTCCCGAATTCGATTTGCAGGTATTCCAATCACCGTCGGGAAGGGATTTCCAAAGGGTGCTGTCTTAATTCCTGAAGGATAATTGGGTGCAGATGCTTCATGGGAATTCGGTTGTGCGGGCAGAAAAAACATACAGCCTGCAAAAGTTTGAACCGTTGCAGGCTGTTGCCCTGATAAACTTTATAAAGAGAATTTGGAATGCGTGCGGGTTATTTTATCCAGTTTCCTTTCATCCAGTCGCATGCGGCTTTAATGGCGTCGAAGGAAGCGTAGGACAGCGTAGCATCCACTTTGTTGCTTGTTACGGCGGTGAAGTCGTCGTTGGTGTAATCTCCGTCGGATTTCAATGCGGCAGTGACGGTCATATTGGTGAGTCTGGAAGTACCGTTTTTCAGCGAGGCATTCGTTAATGCGCTCTCCACTACCAGCGGTTGTCCCTTGCCGCATACTTTGGCATTGTCTATATCGGCTTGAGTGCCGCGACGCAGACGGATGCCTTGTTTGCTTTCGCCGTTACCTGCGAGGATGAGGTTTTTGAGTACGGGATGCGATACGGGAGTGGCTGCATTGTCGTTTTCGTTATTGTCCGCTTCGATGAGGCAGTCGCAGTCGTATCCTAATGTGGCTTTGGCTTCCTGATAGGCAACGAGGTCAGTGCCTTTTCCGTTCCAGCCTTCGGTCCAGTCGAAAGAGTCGTCGCTGCAACTTACCACTACCATATTGCTTACGTTTACCGAACCGCCGAAGAACTCGAAGCCGTCGTCAGAACCTTTGTAAGCCTCGCAGTGGTCTACAATCGTACCGTTACCTACACCGTAAAAGGAGATTCCGTTGGCTTCATGCTCTTCGTCGAAGGCAAATCCGGTGTATTCCAGACGGATGTACTGCAATGTTCCGGAATTGTCGGCATCGTCATTGCCGCCATATACGGCGCCGCCTATCTCTGAACTTCCTTTACCGCCTTCGGCATTGGTATGCGCTTTTCCGCAGATATGAATGCCGCCCCATGCTCCGGGTTCCTCTTTTTCGCTGGTCATGACGATAGGTTTGTCGGGCGTGCCTACGGCATTGATTTTGGCACCTTGCTTCACCAGAATATAGTCTACGATATTGTCATAGACAGATATAATCTTTACTCCTTCTTCGATGTTCAATGTGGCACCTGCCTCTACAATGTATTCACCGCTCAGTTTATAGGTGTTGCCGGCTTTCAGGGTTACGTCTTCGGTTATTGTACCTTTCAGGATACTGCCGTTTTCTATCCCGTTGCCTTTGTCATTGTTGCTGTCGTTGGTGTTGTCATCGCTGCAAGCGGTGAGGGACAGCATTCCGGCTGCGAGAGCCAGCGAATAGAATTTCGATTTCATTGTTTTCATAATTCAATTGTTTTAAGTTGACTGTTCGTCTGTTTGATAATCTATTTAAAAGGATTTATAATTTGTAGCTGAAGCCAATTTCAAAGTCAGTACCTTTTTTATAGCGCTCCACTTCCACTTCCGTGCCGGTGGAAGGCACTTCTTGCTTAAAGATGACGTTACGGTTCAGCAGGTCGTTTACTTGCAGTTTCAGGCTGAAATGCCTGTTGAGGTCGTATCCGGCACTGAAGTTCAGTGTGTGCAGAGTCTGTTGCTTGATGTCTCCCAGATTGGATACGCCCACCGCATGGATGCGGCTGCCTTGCAGATTGTAGAGTAAGGCGAGGTTCAGTTGCCGTTCTTCACCGAAACGGGGAGAGTAGGTGAGGTCTGCATTGGCCAGAATGGGAGAGGCGCCTTGCAAAGGACGTTCTTTGTTGGTGTAAGCGCCGCCTTCGGGCAGTTTTACGTTGGTATACATATAGCTGAGGTTAGCGCCCAAACGCAAGTCTTTTATCAATTGTTTGCGGAATTCCACTTCTACGCCGGCAGCCATTCCGTTGTCCGCATTCCGGAAGCTATGCAGGGTAGCTCCGCCTTGCAATGCCTGGATACGTTCTATCGGGCTGTCAAGGTATTTGAAGTAACCGGTCAGCGAAATCATGTCTCCGTTTTTGCCGAAGCGTTCGTAACGCAAGTCGAAGTTGTAGTTGTAGCCGTTCTGCAACTCGTCATTACCGCGGATTTGTGCCGAACCGTAGGATTCCTGATAGAGGAAGGGAGCCATTTCGATGAATGATGGGCGGGTAATGGTACGGGATGCGGAGAAACGGATGCTGTTGGTGTCGTTTACTGTGTACTTCAGATTTAGGGTGGGGAAGAAATCGTTTTTATCCAGATTGCGCCGTTCGGCATACCAGTCGCCGCCGTCAGTGGCATAGTCCACCCACTGTTTGCTTATTTCGTAGCGTACGCCGAGGTTTACAAGTAATGACGGTACGGGGTAGAAGTCGGTCAGCAGGTGTCCGGAGTAAATTTCATTTCCTGCGCGGTAGCTGTCTTTGGGTTGCATCACGCGTTGTACCGTTACGTTTCCGTCTGCTATGTTCTCTTGGTTCAGGAAGCCGTCTGTATCGTAGATGTCGGTAACGGTGGGATTAATTTTGTTCAGGTTGTAGTAGAAACGGGTTGCTTTGTAGTCGCGGCTTTTATTCTTATAGTTGAAGCCCAGTTTCAGAAAATTGTTTTCGTTCCACTTCCAGCGCAGGGCGAGGTTGCCGTTCCACTCCTTTTCATCCAGGCTGCCGAAATAGCGCATGGTTTCCTGGCGGTTCAGTTTGAACAGGCCGAGTGTGCCGTCATCATTCTTTATATACATCACTTGGCGTCTGTCCGGTTCTTCGCTTCCTGTCTTGCTGTACGAGCCGCCCCAGGTCAGTTCCCAACGGTCTTGTTCGCCGAAGTTGTGAAGGCCGTTCAGTTGGTGGTTCTGCAAAGTGTAGATATGTGTGATGTTATTGCTTCCGGTCAGCTCGTGCTCTTCGGCATCTGTTCCCTCACGGCGTTGGTAAGTGTCTGTGGCATTACGCGTATAGAAGAAAGTATAGCCTATGCGGTCGTGCCGGTGCAGCGTGTAGCCTATGTATCCTAATGCAGCGAGTTTCAGTTCTTGGGCATAGCTGTCGTATGAGAAGTTGTCCTGTACATTGCCGGTTGCTTCCAGGGTTTTATAGAAAGCGTTGTCCATATTCTGATAGCCGTTGCCGGCGCTTACGGATGCCAGTATGCTGAGCGTTTGGCTGTCGATGCTGATGTTCTTGCCGAAACCGAGGTTGCTGCTAAAGTCCGGCAGGGTTGATTTCTTCTTTACGGCAAACGAGGTGTCGAATATATTTCTGGTCTTTACATAGTTGTCAAAATCCGACAGAGACATATCGAGTGCCGCCTGGTCCACACCGGAAGTCTTGAACAATGAGCCGTTGCGGTTCATCTGATAGTGGTCTTTGCCCAAGGTATTGAACTTCCCGCCGGTGTTGAAACTGATGCTGAAGAAATCTTCGGCGATGTTCTCTTTGGTACTGATGTCTATGTGTGCACCTGAATAGTCGGCAAAGGCTTCCGCGTTATATACCTTGCTCACGGTGATGTTCTGTATGGTGCTCGATGGAAATAGATCCAGCGGAATCAGCTTGTTGTCGGGATTGGGAGAGGCGATGGGGAGGCCGTTCAGGGTAGTCGTGCTGTATCGGTCGCCCGAATCCCCGTACAATGAGTTGGCCGGCATCGGCAATGGAGATACCGGTAATCTTTTTTGACCCCTTCTTCCACATTGCTTATACCTTTGATGCTCATCTCTTTTGAGCCGATGTTTTCGATGGCGAGTGTCGCTTTCCGGCGTTCCATTTGCAGGGCACGTTCGCCCTCAAGGTTTTTGCCGGGCCACTACGGATACTTCACCCAAAGGCCTGTGCGTCGCTTTCCAGTTCGAAGTTCAGTATGACATCGGCTTTGCCTGACTTTACATTGTTTACAACGATGTCTTTGTAGCCTACATATTTAATGGATAATGTGTAAATGCCGTTTGTTACATTCAGGGAGTAGTTTCCGTCCATATCGGCAATGGCGCCTTGTGTGGTTCCTACTATCTGTACGGTAGCTCCGGTCAGCGGTTCCCGGGTCTGTTTGTCGGT
>ENA-OQDL01000896-OQDL01000896.1-human-gut-metagenome-genome-assembly--contig:-NODE-896-length-16849-cov-3.291652_pt1 | contig 16849 bp, 20 predicted proteins | sample MGYA00242782_ERZ504609 | MGnify/ENA primary metagenome ERZ504609 (study PRJEB26092, sample SAMD00036320) | human gut metagenome | host: Homo sapiens | study: EMG produced TPA metagenomics assembly of... | reverse complement strand
TCCTTTTCAGGGAGAAAGTAGTGTTGAGTACATCTACCTTGAGGGAGGCGTTCACCGAATACGCGGACCTTCCATTGTCAGCGCCTTGAACTTGCCGTAGAAATGTACGTGGCCGCTGGCACGCCCGTTGAATTCGGGGGTGATGCTCTGCATGTAGTGGTGGATGAACTTCAGGTTGGTGCTGTCGGCTTCGATTTGCAAGTCGAGCGCACTGGTGGGTTTTATGGGGTAGATGTATCCGTATACATGGCTTTTGGCAATGTCTTTCTCGCGGATACGGGCATCCAGGTAGATGCCTTTCACGTCGTGATGCCATTCGCCGTGTATGTTGGCATCGCCTAAAAGACCCTCGTTCAAGCCGAGGTTGCGTATGAAGAGGTCGGTACTCATTACCGGCTTTTTAAGTATTCCGCTGGCATATGCCGGGCCAGTGGCCTCACCTTTGAAGTTGACACCCAGGTCGGCTATATCGAATACGTATCCTATGTTTATCTCTTTCAGGTTCAGGCGTACGGTGTCCTGAGGTTGTTCGGATACGGTTCCGTTGATTTGCAAGTGACGCTCTTTATGGCTGAAGTAGAAATTGTTGACGTGCACTTTGCCCGAGTCGACCACGATTTGCGAAGGGTGTATCTTCCATACGGTGTCGTTGAGGATTACGTTCGTTTCCTGTACGTTGACAATCGTTTTCAGGGCGGGTTTCTCTTTTTGGGCTTGGCGGGAGGATTTTGTGTGTATTTTGTCGTTGCCAGCTTCTTGGGAAGAGTTGCGGACGAATTGAGTGAGAGCCGCTATCTTGCCGCTGTAAGTTACAGCGCTGCTGTTTCCCCAGTTGAATATGGTTTGTATCCGGTCGTCCTTTGCCTTGGCTTCGAGGGCTACGTTTACCGCGCCGGTTGTTTTCCGGTTGGTGAAGCGGACTTTTGCCTGGAACTGTTCACCCGGATTTTCGCAGAGAACCACACCCGACTCAAAGAATTTTCCGCCGTAACTCAGCCGCGGGAAGTACCCCTCTACGCGCAGCCGTTGCGCTTTGTCGTTGAAATAGCCCTTCAGAGTGGAGTGGGTATATACTTTCAGTGGTATCTGGAATACGGTGGAGAGTATCTCCGTATCGTAGATATGGAGGTCGAAATGGAAATTGTTTTCTGTTTTCTGCGGTTTTCTGGCGGGCTGTATCAGAGCCGGAATGTAACGCCGCATGATGTTGAGCACGCTGGCGGGTAATGTCTGATAGGAATAGTCGCCTTCGATAGTACCGCGCAGGAAGTTGGAACTGATAGTCAGCCGTTTCTGGCGCTCATCGCTCTGAGTGGCAGAAATCCGCAGGTTGTCCATGAAGAAGTTCTGTTCCGGAGCGATGTATTGGAGACTGTCGACGTTGATTTCACCGTTCATGTCGTTGATGGAGCTACCGGTGAAGTCGGCTTTTATTTTTACGGCCAATTCCGTGTCCTTGTATTTGGGCGTGAGATGCAGGGTGTTGGGGCGGAAATGGTCGATAGCGGCACGGAAGTTGAAGGTGGGTGTCTTGCCGGCAGTATTGATAGAGCCGTTCAGTTGTATGGCGCCGTTTTCGTCGTTGAGCGATACGTTACCGTTGAAGCCGCCTTGCTTATACTCTCCGTCCAAAGTGATGTCTTCGTAGGTATAGTCACTGTAGTCTATGGATGCCACCAGCCCTTTCATGGTAATGGCGGGGTATCTTTGGGCGTAATGGTTGCCTTTGACGTCCATGTTGAAGGTGACTTTTCCAAGCTTGTCGTTGTTCAGCATCCTGCCCAGTTCGAATCCGGTTGTCTTTACCGCACCCGAATAAGCGAAATAGCCTTTGTCTTTGTCGGAACTGAGTTTGACATCTGTCTTGATGGTGCCTATATCCGTGCGGACTTCGCCATAGGTCACCAGGTCCGTGAAGTATCCGGAAATCTCTCCACGGAAAGATACCGTGCCCAGATTCTGCAATACCGGAGGAACTCCTTTGTAATCTTTACTCAGGTTGCGTACAAAGAATGCAATGCCGTCCGGGTCGGCATATAAATTGGACAGATTGCCGAATATGTATGCATCTTGCGGATGAGACAGATCCTGCAGGGATACATTGCCTTTCAGCAGGAAGTGATCGTTGGAAGAGATAAGCAGTTTCGGGCAGTTGAGCCGGTTGACCGTTCCGGCGGCTTCCATTTCCAACTTCAACTTTTCCTTGAAGGGCTTGAAGGCAGGCACGAATGCCGATATATCCTGTAATGCTACTTCCGAAGGCAGCATACGGAACGAGAAACGGACATCATCGGTGAAATGGCCGAGTGATTCCAGGCTGTCGTATTCCATACGGATGGTATCCATTGCCAAAGAGGTGTTGGGCAAATCTATGGCGAAGTTCTCTATCCGCATCTTCCGGTCGTTGGCTATTATCTTCAGACTTAGCTTTTTCAGTTCGAAGCCGGAGTGCTCCTCTTCAACACTCATCCGCTTGATGGCAGCGTTGACCGAGTCGTTCTGGAGCGCTTTCAGCGAGATGTTGGCAAGAATGTTGGACAGGCGGATGTGTTGCGGGTTGAACTTGCCCGGAGTGCTTTCGGCTGACAACACATCGTAAGATACCTTTCCGCGTCGTATCAGGAGTGAGTTGATGCGCAGGTCCAGATTGCTCTTCTTCTTGACGGTGTCTTTGGAAGCGAAAGCATCGAGCACGAATTGGAAGTTGGTGCTTGCCTGGGGAGTAGGTCTTTCCAGATTGGCATTGAAACTGAAAAGCTGTACGTTACCGATGGATATCTTTCCGCTGAACAGCGGCAGTATCTCGAACTTAGCGGACAGACGGCCTATTTTCAGCAACTCTTTTCCCGATTGGTCGTTCAGCACCAGGTCGTCGATGATAATCCGGTTCAGCAGTCCTATGTTTATCCGCCCTACTGTGAGCTCGCTACCTAATACGGTGCTCAGCCCCTTGGCAACGAGTACAGACATGCGGTGCTGGACATAAGGAATGTTCAGCAGCAAAATTATTCCGATATAGAGTCCTAACACTATACCGATTATCCAGCGTACTGTCGTTTTCAGCGTTCTGATAGGCGGTTATTTTTTTAATTCAGCCAACAAAAATATGAAATAATACGTTATGGATACTACTTTTATCACTACTTTTGTAGCGTTTAAACGTAAATAAACACTATGAGTACAATAATCTTAGGAATTGAATCTTCATGTGATGACACTTCCGCAGCGGTTATCAAGGATGGCTACCTGCTGTCGAATGTCGTTGCCAGTCAGGCTGTTCACGAAGCTTATGGTGGGGTAGTGCCCGAACTGGCTTCGCGTGCGCATCAACAGAATATAGTGCCGGTGGTGCACGAGGCTTTGAAACGTGCCGGAGTTACCAAGGAAGAATTAAGTGCCGTGGCGTTTACGCGCGGTCCGGGACTGATGGGGTCTTTGCTGGTGGGTGTGTCCTTTGCCAAAGGGTTCGCCCGTGCGTTGGGGATACCTATGATAGATGTCAATCACTTGACCGGACATGTATTAGCTCATTTTATTAAAGCGGAAGGTGAAGAGAATGTGCAGCCGGAATTTCCTTTCCTTTGCCTGCTGGTTTCCGGTGGCAACTCTCAGATTATTTTAGTAAAGGCCTACAACGACATGGAAATCCTGGGGCAGACAATTGATGATGCCGCAGGTGAAGCCATCGACAAATGCTCCAAAGTAATGGGGCTGGGCTATCCCGGCGGACCGATTATCGACCGGCTTGCCCGCCAGGGAAATCCTAAAGCCTTTACTTTCAGCAAACCGCATATTCCCGGACTGGATTACAGCTTCAGCGGCTTGAAGACTTCGTTTCTGTATTCCTTGCGCGACTGGATAAAGGATGACCCCGATTTCATCGAACATCACAAGACAGACCTGGCGGCATCACTGGAAGCTACTGTTGTCGATATTCTGATGGATAAGTTGCGTAAAGCGGCAAAACAGTACAAGATAAAGGATGTGGCCGTTGCAGGTGGTGTATCGGCAAACAACGGTCTGCGAAATTCATTCCGCGAACATGCTGAGAAGTATGGATGGAATATTTTCATTCCCAAGTTCAGCTATACAACGGATAATGCTGCAATGATTGCCATAACCGGATACTTCAAGTATCTGGATAAGGATTTCTGCCCGATGGAAGCACCGGCTTATTCGCGTGTCACTTTATAAGGAAAAAGTATATTGCATATATATAATAAGGTATGAAGACGGAAGAGAAGGTAGGGGAACTGCTGAAAGCAAAGAATTTCTCCCTTTCCACCGCTGAAAGTTGTACCGGTGGCGGAATAGCTGCCTTGATAACTTCGGTTCCGGGGAGCTCGGAGTATTTTAAAGGCGGAATTGTGGCGTATTCCAACGAAATAAAGGCGGATTTGCTCCATGTTTCTGTCGAGACGCTGGCGCAGCACGGTGCAGTGAGCAGGGAGACGGTTGTTGAAATGGTGAAAGGTGCGATGAAAACGTTGAAAACGGATTGCGCGGTTGCTACTTCGGGAATTGCCGGCCCCGGTGGCGGTACACCGGAGAAACCGGTAGGTACTGTGTGGATAGCGGCTGCCTGCAAAAACGAAATTGTAACCATGAAGCAGGAAGGCGATCGCGGAAGGGCGGAAAATGTACAGTCGGCTATTCAAAATGCGCTGTTTATGCTCTGTAGTATGCTGAAATGAGGGAAAAAATATTCTCGTGCAACGAATTATTTTAGGAAAAACTTGTTTCGTAACGATAAAAGTGCTTACTTTGCGCTCTGTTTGAAATAAGTATAGATAAAAACTATAAAATAAAGATAGAAATGTCGAAGATTTGTCAAATTACCGGAAAGAAAGCCATGATTGGCAACAATGTTTCACACTCAAAGAGAAGAACAAAAAGAACCTTTGATTTGAACTTGTTTAACAAGAAATTCTATTATGTAGAACAGGACTGCTGGATCAGTCTGAGCATTTGCGCCAACGGTCTGCGCATTATTAACAAAAAAAGGTTTGGATGCTGCTTTGAAGGATGCAGTAGCTAAGGGTTATTGTGATTGGAAAAGCATTAAAGTAATTGGCTAAAAGTAGAGGAGAATAACTGATTATGGCAAAGAAAGCAAAAGGTAACAGAGTACAGGTGATTCTGGAATGCACAGAACACAAGGATAGCGGTATGCCGGGAACTTCTCGTTATATTACAACGAAGAACAGAAAGAACACTACCGAGAGATTGGAGTTGAAGAAATACAACCCGATTCTGAAGAGAGTAACAGTACACAAGGAAATTAAATAAAAATAGTATAACCCATGGCAAAGAAAACAGTAGCAAGTTTGCACGATGGTTCTAAGGAAGGTCGTGCTTATACGAAGGTTATCAAGATGGTTAAGTCTCCGAAGACCGGTGCTTACATCTTCGATGAGCAAATGGTTCCTAACGAAAAAGTACAGGACTTTTTCAAGAAATAAGATAAATGCAGTTGCTGCAAGGCACTGATTACTTATAAAGCTCCTCTCGCCGATATAGCGGTGGGGGGATTTTTTTTGCTATTAAATCGTTTCGGCTTTTATTATTTGTTAATTTTGTTATATCTTTGTGGCATAATGTATTGTACAAAAAAAGTAGACTATGGGATTTTTTAGTTTTTTCTCAAAAGAAAAGAAGGAAACATTAGATAAAGGATTATCTAAAACAAAAGAGAGTGTGTTCGGGAAGATTGCCCGTGCTATAGCCGGTAAATCGAAAGTGGATGATGAGGTGCTGGATAATCTGGAAGAGGTGTTGATTACTTCGGATGTGGGCGTAGAAACTACGTTGAAGATTATAGAACGTATCGAGAAGCGTGCCGCAGACGAGAAATATATGAATGCGAAGGAGCTGAATGTGATTCTGCGCGATGAAATCGCTGCTTTGCTCACAGAGAACAACTCGGATGATGTGGACGACTTTGAAACTCCTGTTACGAAGAAGCCATACGTGATTATGGTAGTGGGAGTGAATGGTGTAGGAAAAACCACGACTATAGGCAAACTGGCTTATCAGTTTAAGAAAGCCGGCAAATCCGTTTATCTGGGTAGCTGCCGATACTTTCCGTGCTGCTGCCGTTGAACAGCTTGTTATCTGGGGCGAACGTGTGGGAGTTCCCGTTATCAAGCAGAAAATGGGTGCTGACCCTGCTTCTGTGGCTTTTGATACTTTGAGTTCAGCGGTAGCCAATAATGCCGATGTGGTGATTATAGATACCGCCGGACGTCTGCATAATAAAGTGGGTCTGATGAACGAGCTGACCAAAATTAAGAATGTAATGAAGAAGGTTGTGCCGGATGCTCCGAATGAGGTATTGCTTGTTTTGGACGGTTCCACCGGACAGAACGCATTTGAGCAGGCCAAGCAGTTTACTTTGGCAACGGAGGTTACGGCAATGGCTGTACCAAGTTGGACGGAACGGCTAAAGGCGGCGTTGTAATCGGAATCTTCCGACCAGTTTAAGATTACCGGTAAAGTACATCGGTCTGGGAGAAGGTATAGAGGAACTTGCAGGTGTTCCGTAAAAAAGAGTTTGTCGATTCGTTGTTCGGAGGGAATGCATGAAACGGAAAACCATTGATATCATAACATTAGGCTGCTCTAAAAATTTAGTGGACTCGGAGCATTTGATGCGCCAGTTGGAGGAAGCGGGTTTTCATGTGACGCATGATGCCGAGCGTCCGAAAGGAGAGATTGCCGTAATTAATACCTGCGGTTTCATCGGCGATGCAAAAGAGGAGTCCATCAATATGATTCTTGAATTTGCACAGGCCAAGGAAGAAGGCGAACTGGAGAAACTCTATGTCATGGGTTGCCTTTCGGAACGTTACCTGAAGGAACTGGCGATTGAGATTCCTCAGGTGGATAAGTTTTACGGTAAGTTCAATTGGAAAGAGTTGCTGCAGGACTTGGGTAAGGCATACCATGAGGAACTGCACATAGAGCGTACATTGACCACTCCCCAGCATTATGCCTATCTGAAAATATCGGAAGGGTGCGACCGCAAATGCTCTTATTGTGCCATTCCTATTATTACGGGCCGGCATGTGTCGCGTCCTATGGAAGAAATTCTGGACGAGGTGAAGTATCTTGTGGCCCGCGGAGTGAAAGAGTTTCAGGTTATTGCGCAGGAATTGACCTATTATGGCGTAGATTTATATAAGAGGCAGATGTTGCCCCAATTAATTGGAAAAAATCTCAGAAATTCCAGGTGTGGAATGGATACGTTTGCATTATGCTTATCCGGCTCATTTCCCGATGGATTTATTCCGCGTAATGCGCGAGCGTCCCAATGTATGTAAATATATGGATATTGCCTTGCAGCATATCAGTGATAATATGTTGGAGAAAATGCGCCGTCATGTTACTAAAGAGGATACTTATCGGTTGATAGAAAAGTTTCGGGAAGAAGTGCCGGGAATTCATTTGCGTACTACGCTTATGGTGGGGCATCCAGGAGAAACGGAAGCTGACTTTGAAGAGTTGAAGGAGTTTGTCCGCAAGGTGCGCTTCGATAGAATGGGGGCATTTGCATATTCCGAGGAGGAAGGTACGTATGCCGCTGCCCATTACGAAGACAGCATTCCTCAAGAAGTAAAGCAAGCCCGGTTGGATGAATTGATGTCCATCCAGCAAGGTATTTCTGCCGAACTGAGCGCAGCAAAGGTAGGCAGGCAGATGAGAGTAATAATCGACCGTCTGGAAGGTGATTACTATATCGGACGTACGGAGTTCGATTCTCCCGAAGTAGACCCGGAAGTGCTGATTGAATGTGGTGATGAACCGTTGGAGATTGGTGGCTTTTATCAGGTAGAGATAATAAATTCCGATGATTTCGACCTTTTTGGACGGATTATTTAAACATTTCCTTTCGTACTTCTTGTATATGTGGGGAAGATTTGCTAATATAGCACCGTAGTTCACAATTTTAAAGCTTGGATTTTGAATAACAAAGAATTTACTTCGGAATTGTCACGCAGGTTGGGGTATACTTTGAAGGATACTTCGGAATTGGCTACATCTTTACTGTCGGATATGACGCGGCAACTGGAAGAAGGAAATACGATTTCCATACAAGGCTTTGGAACATTCGAAGTGAAAAAGAAAGCGGAACGTATATCCGTAAATCCAACAACCAAACAGCGTATGCTGGTTCCGCCTAAACTGGTGCTGACTTATAAACCCAGTACCTTGCTAAAGGATAAGTTTAAGTAATCTTTCTTTTAAAATCTTCCATATTATGAATGAAAAACTAAACATACAGGATCTGATTGACTTGCTGGCTGAAAAGCATGGCATGAGCAAGAAGAATGCCGATAGTTTTGTGAAAGAGTTTTTCCCAACTGATTGAAGAGCATTGGAAAAAGACAAGTATGTGAAGATTAAAGGCCTGGGCGCTTTTAAACTGATTGATGTGGAAAGCCGGGAGAGTGTAAATGTCAATACTGGGGAACGCTTTGAGATACAGGGTCATACCAAAGTCTCATTTACTCCGGAGCCTGCTCTGAAAGATATTATCAATAAGCCGTTTGCGCATTTTGAAACAGTAGTGCTCAATGAAGGTACTGTTTTAGAAGATACCCCTGTAGATAGTGGCAGTGAGGAAGATGAAGATACGGAGCAGAAAGTGGAGGATGTTGTGCCGGAAGTGGTTGCCGGTAGTACGGTTGAGGTACCGGAGATTGCGGAAAAAACCGATAGTCCTGTCGAACCGGAACCTGTAGAAGAAACCGTTGCTCCTGTGGAGACTGTGGCTTCGGAGGAAGTTAATGAAGAGAGGGTGGAGGTTATCAAAACTGCCGGCCCGGCTGAATCTTCCGCAATGAAATACTTCATTGCCATCGTGGCTCTTGTGGTATTGCTATGTGCAGGAACCGTCGCTTATTTGTATTATCCTGATTGGTTTGACGGATTATCGGCTGAATCACCTGTGGAGGAAACCGCTGGCAATGAAGCTGGCAATGCGGCAGGTAATACGGTCTTGATGGATAGTGTCGGTGTTAAGGACAGTGTGGTGATTGCCGTAAAAGATACTGTGTCGAAGAAGCTGATTGCTGAGCCTGTAATAAAACAGCAGGAAGCACCGGTTGCCGTCAGACAGCCTGTGGTGGCAGCCGCTACATCTGCTTCCCAGCCGAAAAAAGAGAAGAAAGTTGAGTATGTACCCGATTCTACCAATTATACCATTGCAGGAACGCAGGCGACATACACGATAAAGCCGGGTGAGACATTGACCAGAGTGGCTCTTCGTTTTTATGGAACTAAAGCGTTATATCCATATATAGTAAAGCATAATCCGGACGTTATCAAAAAACCGGATAATGTACCTGCGGGCACAACAATAAAGATACCTAAATTAGTGAAGAAGCAGTAAAAAGATACTGCTTCTTTTTTGTTAAATACTCAGAGCTTGTTTAAATATTCTTGAAGAAGTATTTTCTTCAAGAATATTTGAGTTTCTTCCTGGTCTGTTTTCCTCTTTTTATCCGTTACATAGCCTGCTATGCTCTTAGTAAAAACAGAAAAATATTTTCAAAGAAGAACTCTTGAAAAGAATGCTGAACAAAATTAAACAGGCTCTAAACTCTATGAAAGTAGTTTAATCTAAAGGTTTCACATTGTTTTTTAATAAAAATTAGTTGCTATGGTTAATTTATTCCCGTACTTTTGGAAGCGAATTATAATTACCGGTGTATGGCCGGGCGAAAACGAAAAATTAAACATTAAAATACATTGATTTATGGCTGAAACAATTGATATCCGCGAATTGAACGAGCGGATTGAAGACAAAGTGCTTTCGTTACCAATCTTACTACGGGCATGGACCAGGTTATTGTAGGACAAAAGCACCTGGTAGAGTCGTTGTTAATCGGTTTGTTATCTGACGGACATGTGTTGTTGGAAGGTGTGCCCGGTTTGGCAAAAACATTGGCTATCAAAACACTGGCTTCATTGATTGATGCACAATATAGCCGTATTCAGTTTACACCTGACTTGTTGCCGGCGGACGTTATCGGTACGATGGTTTACAGCCAGAAAGATGAAGCTTTTCAGGTAAAGAAAGGACCTGTATTTGCCAATTTTGTATTGGCCGATGAAATTAACCGTGCTCCGGCCAAGGTGCAAAGTGCTTTATTGGAAGCTATGCAGGAACGCCAGGTTACCATAGGTAAGGAAACATTCAGACTGCCTGAACCTTTTTTGGTGCTTGCAACTCAGAATCCTATCGAACAAGAGGGTACGTATCCGTTACCTGAAGCGCAGGTAGACCGTTTCATGCTGAAGGTAGTTATCGACTATCCTAAACTGGAAGAAGAAAAATTAATTATACGCCAGAATATAAACGGAGAAAGACTGAATGTAAAGCCTATTCTGAAAGCAGACGAGATTATCGAAGCGCGTAAGGTCGTACGTCAGGTATATTTGGATGAAAAGATTGAAAAATATATTGTCGATATTGTATTTGCAACCCGTTATCCGGAGAAGTATGATTTGAAAGAACTGAAAGATATGATCGGATTCGGCGGTTCCCCTCGTGCATCTATCAATCTGGCATTGGCGGCACGCAGTTATGCTTTCATCAAACGCCGTGGCTATGTTATCCCGGAAGATGTGCGCGCCGTGGCACATGATGTATTGCGCCACCGCATCGGTCTGACTTATGAAGCTGAAGCAAGTAATATGACTTCGGATGAAATCGTCAGCAAAATATTGAATAAGGTTGAAGTGCCCTAATGTAAACAATTTGTTTACTATTTATGTATTACTGAATGGAAACAACTGATTTATTAAAAAAAGTCCGTCAGATTGAGATAAAGACGCGCGGATTGTCCAACAATATCTTTGCCGGGCAGTATCACTCTGCCTTCAAGGGTAGAGGTATGGCATTCTCCGAGGTGCGCGAGTATCAGTTTGGCGATGACATACGCGACATTGACTGGAATGTGACCGCCCGCTTCAACAAGCCTTACGTCAAGGTGTTTGAGGAGGAGCGCGAATTGACAGTGATGTTGTTGGTAGATGTTTCCGGTAGTTTGGAGTTCGGTACGGTAAAGCAGATGAAGAAGGATATGGTGACGGAAATTGCCGCTACACTGGCATTCTCTGCCATTCAGAATAATGACAAGATTGGTGTCATCTTCTTTTTCGGACCGGATTGAGAAGTTTATTCCGCCCAAGAAGGGACGTAAGCATATACTTTACATCATCCGCGAACTGATAGATTTTCATGCGGAAAGCCGGAGGACGAACATCCGTTTGGGATTGGAATATCTGACGAATGTGATGAAACGCCGTTGCACGGCATTTGTCTTGTCCGACTTCATCGACCAGGAAAGTTTCAAGAACGCCATGACCATTGCCAATCGTAAGCATGACCTGGTTGCCGTTCAGGTGTACGACCGTCGTGTGGAAGAATTGCCACCCGTGGGACTGATGAAGATTAGGGATGCCGAGACGGGACATGAGCAGTGGATTGACACCTCCTCGCGTGCCGTGCGCCGTGCCCATCATGATTGGTGGGTGAACAAGCAGGCGGAATTGAATGAAACGTTTACCAAGAGTAATGTCGACAATGTGTCGGTACGTACCGACCAGGATTATGTCAAGGCATTGATGAATTTGTTTGCGAAACGAAATTAATCGGAAAATGAAAAGATATTTATTTCTGATAGCGTTATTGATAGCATGGTCGGGAAGGGTAGTAGCCCAGTCGGTAACGGTAGATGCTACGATTGACTCTTTGCAGATTCTTATTGGAGAGCAGGCAAAGATAAAGCTTCAAGTATCTCTGGATGCCGATAAGCGTGCCATATTCCCGGTATATACCGATACGCTGGTGAATGGGGTTGAAATTATTGATGTGGCCAAGCCGGATACGCAACTGCTGAATGATGGCCGGCGTGCATTGATAACTCAAGAGTATACAGTTACCTCTTTCGACTCGGCTCTTTATTATCTGCCGCCTATGGAAGTGACAGTGGATAATGAGAAGTATCGCTCCAAAGCGTTGGCCTTGAAAGTATATTCGGTGAATGTCCCGTTAGACCCGGAGAATCCGGAACAGTTCTTCGGTCCCAAAACAGTGATGCAAGCGCCTTTTGCCTGGGAAGACTGGTATGGTCTTATGGCTTGTGGTGCGCTGATTATCCCGATAGGGATATTACTTGTCTATCTGATAATGCGCTTCTTCGACAATAAGCCTATTATCCGTAAGGTGAAGGTAGAACCTAAGCTGCCTCCCCATCAGTTGGCTATGCAGGAGATAGAACGTATCAAGAATGAGAAGGTATGGCAGAAAGGGGAACCGAAGGAATATTATACGGAATTGACTGATGCTCTTCGTACATATATAAAAGACCGCTTTGGTTTCAATGCTTTGGAAATGACTTCTACGGAAATCATAGATAAGTTGCTGGAAATGAAAGATAAGGAAGCAATATCGGATTTGCGTGAATTGTTCCAGACTGCTGATTTGGTGAAATTTGCCAAGCATAATCCATTGATGAACGAAAATGACGCTAACCTGATTAATGCCATTGACTTTATTAATGAAACCAAGGAGAAAGAAGAGGAGAATGCCAAGCCGCAACCTACTGAGATTACCATTATCGAGAAACGTTCTTTGCGTACCAAGATTTTGCTGGGAGCGGGTATTGTGGTGTTGGCTGTAGCTCTTGCCTGTTCATTGATATATATCGGATTGGAGTTGTATAATTATTTTGCTTAATGCTGGAAAAGTGACTTCAATCGGATATACATGAGTGAAAAATGAAGGATGTTTGGAGCGAAGCTGAATTGTAAATCGTTAAATCGTACATAAATATGGTTTTTGCCAATATTGAATATTTATTTTTGCTGCTGTTGCTTATACCTTATATAGTATGGTATATTATGAAGCGGACGAATAGTGAAGCTACGCTTCAGATTTCGGATGCCCGTGTGTATGCCCATACCCCTAAAAGCTATAAGAACTATTTGTTGCATGTACCGTTTGTATTGCGGATAATTGCCTTGATACTGATTATTCTTGTTTTGGCACGTCCGCAAACCACCGATAGCTGGCAGAACAGTGAGATTGAGGGTATTGATATCATGCTTGCTATGGACGTTTCTACCAGTATGCTGGCCGAAGACCTGAAACCTAACCGGTTGGAAGCGGCGAAGGATGTGGCGGCAGAGTTTATTAACGGACGTCCGAATGACAATATAGGTATAACTTTGTTTGCTGGAGAAAGCTTTACGCAATGTCCGTTGACAGTAGACCATGCCGTATTGTTGAACTTGCTTAAAGATATGAAGTGCGGGCTGATTGAAGACGGAACGGCAATCGGTATGGGTATTGCCAATGCCGTTACCCGTTTGAAGGATAGCAAGGCAAAGTCGAAAGTCATTATTCTGCTGACGGACGGTGTCAATAATAAAGGTGATATTTCTCCTTTGACGGCTGCTGAAATAGCCAAGAGTTTTGGCATTCGCGTTTATACTATTGGGGTAGGAACCAATGGTATGGCTCCTTATCCTTATCCGGTAGGCGGAACAGTGCAATATGTCAATATGCCCGTCGAAATTGATGAAAAGACTTTGACACAGATTGCCGGAACAACGGAAGGTAACTATTTCCGTGCCACCAGCAACTCGAAGTTGAAGGAAGTGTACGAAGAGATAGACAAGCTGGAGAAAACAAAATTGAATGTAAAAGAATACAGCAAGCGCCAGGAAGAGTACCGCTGGTTTGCGTTGGCTGCTTTCTTGTGCGTATTACTGGAGGTACTGTTACGCAACTCTATATTGAAGAAGATACCGTAAAAACGGAGAATGTCTTTTAGTGTATCAGTCATTGCGTAGCCAAATTGTAAATTGTAAATTGCTAAATTGTAAATAAAAAGATGTTTCGATTTGAAGAACCTGCATATTTGTACTTGTTGCTGCTGCTGCCTTTATTGGCGGCCTTCTACTTGTACTCCAATTATCGGAGGAGGAAAGCCATTCGTAAATTTGGTGACCCTATACTGATGGCACAGCTAATGCCGGATGTTTCCAAATACCGTCCGGATGTGAAGTTTTGGTTGGTTTTTGCGGCTATCGGGTTGTTCACGGTACTGCTGGCACGTCCGCAGTTTGGTTCCAAACTGGAGACGGTAAAACGCCAGGGAGTGGAAGTGATGATTGCGTTGGATATATCCAATTCCATGCTGGCACAAGACGTACAGCCAAGCCGCTTGCAGAAGGCAAAACGGCTGGTGGCGCAGTTGGTAGATAAGATGCAGAATGACAAGGTCGGTATGATTGTTTTTGCAGGTGACGCTTTTACCCAGTTGCCTATTACGAGTGATTATATTTCTGCCAAGATGTTTTTGGAGTCCATCGATCCTTCGCTGATTTCCAAGCAAGGTACGGCAATTGGAGCTGCAATAAATCTGGCTGCCCGGAGTTTTACACCTCAAGAAGGAGTGGGACGTACTGTTATTGTCATCACCGACGGTGAAAACCATGAAGGTGGTGCCGTAGAAGCAGCTAAGGCTGCTGCAGAGAAAGGTATCCAGGTCAATGTATTAGGGGTAGGTATGCCTGAGGGTGCCCCTATTCCAATAGAGGGTACTAATGATTATCGTCGTGACCGTGAAGGTAATGTAATCGTTACTCGCTTGAATGAGCAGATGTGTCAGGAAATTGCTCAGGCAGGAAATGGTATTTATGTGCGCGTAGACAATACCAACGGTGCACAGAAAGCGATTAGTCAGGAAATCAACAAGATGGCAAAGGCAGATGTGGAAACACAGGTGTACACGGAATTCAATGAACAGTTTCAGGCAGTGGCATGGATTATTCTGCTGTTGTTACTGGCTGAGATGTTGATATTGGAGCGCAAGAATCCTCTGTTCCGCAACATTCATTTATTCTCTAATAAGAAATGATGCGTATGTTACAGAAAAAATATATTGGAATAGTTTTGCTGCTGTTAGTGGCAGTTTCAGCTTCTGCACAGAAGGCGGAACGCGATTATATCCGTAAGGGAAACCGTTTTTTTAAGGATAGCGTATATGTGGATGCAGAAGTGAACTATCGGAAGGCTTTGGAGGTAAACCCGAAGTCAACGGTTTCCATGTTCAACCTGGGAAATACATTGACCCAGCAGAACAAGCTGCAGGAAGCGATGGAGCAATATGTGGGAGCTACCAAGATAGAAAAGGACAAATCGAACTTAGCACAGATTTATCATAATATGGGAGTCATCTTTCATTCTCAGAAGGATTATGCAAAGGCGGTAGAAGCCTATAAGGAGTCGTTACGTAATAATCCGAAAGATGATGAAACGCGCTATAACCTTGCTTTGGCACAGAAACAGTTGCAAGACCAGCAGCAGAACCAGGATCAGAATCAAGATCAGGATAAACAGGACCAACAGAAGGAGCAGGATAAACAGCAGGATCAGCAGAAAGACCAGCAACAGAATCAAGACCAGCAACAACAACCTTCTCAGCCGGAAAAGAAAGATAATGAGATGTCTAAGGAAAATGCCGAGCAGCTATTGAACTCTGTCATGCAAGACGAGAAGGATGTGCAGGATAAAGTGAAAAAGCAGCAGGTACTTCAAGGAGGTCGTCTGGAAAAAGATTGGTAACAAACATAATAGGAATAATATATGAGAAAAATAGTTTTCTTATGGATAGCACTGATTGCAGTCGGTATGAATGTCTTTGCCGATGGCAAGGTATCGTTTACTGCGTCTGCTCCTGACGCTGTGGCGGTAGGAGACCAGTTCAGACTGTCGTATACGGTGACTACACAAAAGGTAAGGGATTTTCGTGCTCCTTCTATGAAGGGATTTGATGTGTTGATGGGGCCCAGCCGCTCGCAACAGAGTAGCGTGCAGATGATTAATGGGCAGACGACTTCAACCAGCAGTATTACATTCACTTATATTTTAATGGCGACTGCAGAAGGTGATTTTACCATTCCAGGAGCCACTATCACTGCTGATGGTAACCAAATGGTTTCGAATTCTGTACAAGTAAGGGTTCTTCCGGCAGATCAGGCTGCTAATGGAGCTTCTGGAAATGGTGGCAAACAGAGTGAGGGCACTGCCAGCCGCGCTTCTTCCGGGACATCTGTATCGAATAGTGATTTGTTTATTACAGCTACTGCCAGTAAGATGACGGTGTATGAACAAGAGGCTTTGCTGCTGACATACAAGATATATACCTTGGTGGACTTACGTATGTTTGATAATGTGAAATTGCCTGACTTCAAAGGATTCCATTCTCAGGAAGTAGAATTGCCTAATGACAGAAGATGGGGATTGGAGCATTATAAAGGTAGAAATTATCAGTCTACAATCTATCGTCAGTTTGTGTTGTTCCCGCAACAAGCCGGTAAGCTGACAATTGATGCTGCACGCTTTGATGCTTCCATTGCAAAGGCTACACAAGTTGCTGATCCGTTCGAGGCATTTTTCAATGGAGGAAGCAATTACGTAGAAGTTAAAAAGACAATTTTGACTCCGCAACTGACAATTGACGTAAAGCCCTTGCCGGCAGGTAAGCCAGCCGATTTTTCGGGAGGAGTGGGAGAGTTCAATATAACTTCTTCTATCAATAGTACAAATGTCAAGACCAATGATGCTGTTACTGTCAAACTTGTCATTTCTGGTACTGGTAATCTGAAATTGCTCTCTAATCCGGAAGTTAAATTCCCCGAGGACTTTGGCATTGCCGCGTATTCTGCATCTCACGGACGGCACCAAAAACTGCGGTTCATTTCGGATGTCTCCGTTGACCCGGTGCGGGTCCTTCGCCTGGCCGCGCGCTGTACCGCGTGCCAGCTCGAT
>ENA-OQDL01000895-OQDL01000895.1-human-gut-metagenome-genome-assembly--contig:-NODE-895-length-16852-cov-3.527354_pt1 | contig 16852 bp, 14 predicted proteins | sample MGYA00242782_ERZ504609 | MGnify/ENA primary metagenome ERZ504609 (study PRJEB26092, sample SAMD00036320) | human gut metagenome | host: Homo sapiens | study: EMG produced TPA metagenomics assembly of... | reverse complement strand
CTCATTTTGCGAAATACCTTTCATCTCCAAAGCATCTGTAAAAACCAAGCCTTGAAAGCCCAATTCCCGACAAAGCAGATTATAAATAATATGTGAAGAAATCGAAGCCGGATTTTTACCCAATTCAGGTACCTCCAAATGTCCTACCATCATACCTCCCAATCCTGCTTTAACAGCCTCTTTAAACGGAAAAAGCTCAATGCTGTCCAAACGCGCACGATCAAAATTCAAAACCGGTAACGCCTTATGAGAATCCACTTCCGTATCTCCATGTCCCGGAAAATGTTTACAGACAGACAATACCCCTCCATCCTCCAAACCACGAGCATAAGCTACCACTTTTTGAGCCACATTCCGAGGATCACCACCAAAAGAACGGGTATTAATAACCGGATTCCGAGGATTAACATCTACATCGGCCACCGGAGCAAAATTGATCTGCACACCTATCTCCTTACATTGCCGGGCTACTTCCTTACCATATTCATAAAGCAGTTCATTATCCTGTATACATCCCAAGACTCTGTTTCTTGGAAAACGAGGGGTTCCCTTCAAGCGCATAGCCAGCCCCCATTCACCATCAAAAGTTATGAGCAAAGGCACTTCCGCCAGACTCTGCGCATAATTAGTCAATAAAACCTGATCAGACAACTGACCGCCCGAAAAAAGTAATCCTCCTACTTTATATTCTTTTATAGCTGCATATATATTGTTTTTATTTCGTTGTGTCTGAAGAGGAGCTACTGTGTGTATAAACAGTTGTCCTATCTTTTCCTTCAAACTCATTTCAGAAAGCTGTTCATCCACCCATGCCTTACAATCCTGAGTATCCGCCTTCCCCTTTTGTAACAGCCCAGGCATCTGCTGTGCATACGTCATCACACATCCGACGACACATAAACTTATAAATAACAAAACGTTTCTCTTCATCTAATTTCTTCAATTATATCAGATTTCCTTATACAACAGCAACTATCAGTTCTTTTCCATCCTTACTTTCATTTTTCCCACATAAACAGCATTTTTTCCCATTTGTTGCAATGGAATCTCCTTGCCATCCAAATTCTTATAAAACAAAGTCTTATCAAAATAAGAATGCGAATGACCTCCCAAGACAATATCAATATTACGAGTATTAAGAATCAAAGTTTCATCAGAATAAGGTTTTCCTTGCCACCCTAAATGAGACAAACAAACCACTAAATCACATTTTTCCCGATTCTTCAATATATCCGCCACACGCTGAGCAGCCTCTATTGGATTTTCAAAAACCACTCCTTCACAATTTTTTGCCTGTACTAGCCCCTCCAATGCAGGACTCAGTCCGAACACACCTACCTTTATCCCCTTACGTTCCAAAATAACATACGGTTTGACAAGCCCTTCCAAAACAGTTCCCTGTACACCATAATTAGCACAAACAACAGGAAAATCCGCCATTTTAAAAAGACGTGCCATATTATCCAAGCCCAAATCAAACTCATGATTTCCAATAATCCCGGCATCATATCCCATTTCATTCATCAGCTTCACTTCAACCTCACCACCAAACATATTATAAAAAGGAGAGCCTTGTGAAAAGTCACCACAATCAAACAATAACAAATCCTTATCCTGTTTCCGTATTTCTTTTATTAAGGTAACACGACGTACAAAACCCGCTTTTCCTGCAAACTCCGGATTCGGATCAGTAATGGGGATAGGTTCCACACGGCTGTGGGTATCATTAGTATGAAGTATCAAAAGTTCTTTGATATCCTGTGCTGCCAGCGCACAACATACACACAAAGCAGTAAATAATACATATATTCGTTTCATAACGGTTCAGTTTATTCTTTAACGGTAATTCTTCCTTCTATCTTTGAGTCTATTTTCTTCCCTGCTTTAGTCTGCTCATTCACATAGTTCAGAAACAACTGACGCACTGTGGCCTTTTCAGGCAGCAATTTATCCGCATCGCCCACTTTGGCAAAAGCAGTCATATGGTCATTTCCCTCAGCCAAATAATCCAAGGTGGCTACTTTATACTCTTTGGAGTCTTCAATTTCTTTTCCAGCCACTGTAGCATCCAATAATTTTCCATCTCCAGAAATTTCAAGACAAGCGCCACTTAATCCCTCACCATGCACAGCTGCTATATTTTCAAAAAGTTCACGCAGCAAAGACCCATTCATAGTAACAATGCACAATGTATTTTCAAAGGGAGTTATTTCATAAATATTACCGTAAGTTATATCCCCCTCGGGCAAAGCCGTACGTAGTCCCCCCAATATTCGTCACCCCCAACGTCGGCCATACGGCCTATATATGCAGAAGCAGAATAACGTAAAACTATCCGCTACCAAGTTGGATAACTCACTTTCAGGACGAAAGCGATCCATAAAACGAGCGCTTTGTCCTATGACCGGTGACATAATACTATCAACCGTTTTTTGATACGGAGCCAAAACAGCGATTGCAGCGGAATCCGGATTAGCATCCAAAGCTGCTGTCACTTCTATCCTGCTTCCCTCAACTGACGCCAGAGAATAGCCTGAATGACAGCTTGAAAACATAAAAATCCCGGCTACTATTCCTGCCGGAATGATACACATAATTCGGTTTGGTTTCATGTTTATTAGTTGTTTATTGCCCAAATGTAGTTAAAAAGAAGTTGCAACCAACGATATCAGATGAAAAATAGTTGAATTTAATTTGGCTGTATGACAAAAATTCTAGTAATTTTGCACCGCTTTCGCGCAATCGCTGTCAAAGAAGAGTTACTTGATATGTTGCGTTGGTAACGATAAACAATTTAAAATCAAAAAAAAATTGGATTTAATTAAAATTGCTGAAAGAAGCATTTGCTACTAGGCAAACAGCATCCTTCATTCAAAGCTGGTGATACTATTACAGTGGCATACCGTATCGTTGAAAGGTAGCAAGGAACGTGTACAGTTGTACCGTGGTGTTGTTATCAAAATCGCTGGACATGGTGACAAAAAAACGTTTCACCGTTCGTAAAATGTCTGGAACTGTAAGGTGTTGAACGTATTTTCCCTATCGAATCTCCGGCTATCGACAGTATCACTGTTAATAAAGTTGGTAAAGTTCGTCGTGCTAAATTGTACTATTTACGTGCTCTTACTGGCAAGAAAGCTAGAATTCAGGAAAAAAGAGTTAATCAGTAAGATTTATCATTCCTACATAAAAAAGGAGTATTCTCTTCCCGAGAATACTCCATTTTTTAATTTACATCCCCTTTACCACGAATTTTTTATATAATCATGAACAAACAGACTTGAAATAGCATTTATATTTAATATTGAATCAAACTTAAACCATTTATGAAAAGAATAATGTTCATTTTAGGAGTAAGCATCATTATGGCCTTACTTACTGTTACCGCAGCCTTGGCAGGTTGGTGGCTCGGAGCGTCTCTGCCTCTAGATATATCTGATACCACTCGACAAATAGCAGCATTACTCACCGCTTCTGCTTGTACATGGATACTCTATATTGTAAGTCGCAAAGTACTGACAAAAATCAGTCTCAAACCATACTAAATATATAGTCCATTAAAACAAAAAGGTCAACCGATTCTATATCATTCTCGATTGACCTTCTTATTTAAAATCTTGTTTTCATCATTCCTTATTTTCTGTTTCCTGTATCCCGGACTCTTCCTTTCCACGTAAATAAACAGAAGGTGCCACACCGAATTGTTGCTTAAAACATTTACTAAAATAGAACGGATCATTAATACCTACTTTATAAGAAACTTCGGCTACCGTATAACGATTTTCCAACAACAGTTCCGCCGCTTTCTTCATACGAATAATCCGGATATATTCATTGGGTGAATATCCCGTCACCCCACGTACCTTACGATAAAAAACGGTTCGTCCCAATCCCATCATCGAAGCAAACTCATCAATCGTAAACTGAGCATTACCAATCTGTTGATCCATAACCATCTGTAATCTGTCAGCAAATTCTTTATCCTTATCAGAGGTACAAATAGCCGGTCGTACCATATTCGGATCATTCGAAAATTTCTCACGTAATTTCTCACGTTGCTCTATTAGTTTGAAAGCGCGTGCCAACAGTAGTTTCGGGCTAAAAGGCTTAGTAATATATGCATCCGCACCACTTTCCACGCCTTCCAAATGACTTTCGGCAGAACTCATAGCTGTCAATAAAATAATAGGTATATGACTTGTATCAAAATCATTCTTCAATTTTCGGGTTACCTCAAATCCTGTCATCCCCGGCATCAGCACATCACAGATTATCAAATCAGCATCATACGTACGTGCACGTTCCAATCCAGACGGACCATCCGCCTCGGCCACAACTTCAAAATATTGTCCCACTTCTTCTTTCAAAAACTCACGTACATCGTTATCATCTTCTATAATAAGTACTTTACGCTTATTAAGTGGTGCAGATGGAAGTTCCACGCCCCCTTCTTGCGCCGATATTTCTTCTGCAAGAACAGCTGCATGATGTACTTCCTCCTCTTCCAACAACACATTATGGGGAATCAGAAAATCCTTTTCCTCATAAACAGAAATATCAGTAGGCAAACTGACCGTAAATATAGACCCACCACCTTCATTTTCAGTATATACTATCGTACCTTTATGTACACACACCAGTTCATGTGTCAAATGCAGGCCAACTCCGACACTACTACCCGAAAAGCTACTTTGCATAAAACGCTTAAATAACTCATTACGTTTCTCTTTAGGAATGCCTACACCGGAATCGGCTACCGATATGACCAACTGTTTCTTTGCTTCATCCACCGTCACAGAAAAAGTCACTTTTCCACCGCTGGGTGTATATTTGAAAGCATTAGACAACAAATTATAAGTCACTTTGTCCAAATAACCCTTATCGATAAACATCTTATAAGAAGCTACAGATGGCAAGAACTTGAAATCCATATTCTTAGACTCAGCAGCATCATTGAAACTCAAGAAGATTTCATACAAGAAAGCCATGACATCCGTTTCCTCCAAAGAAAGGGCCAGTTTATTATTCTGCATCTTACGGAATTCCAGCAACTGATTGATAAGACGCAACATACGCTGGGTGCTTTTATCCATGACCTTCAATGAATAAGCCATTTCTTTAGGGATTTTACCACCACGCTGCATCTTTTCCAATGCTCCTTGTATCAAAGTCAAGGGAGTACGGAACTCATGAGAGATATTCGTGAAAAAAACTAATTTATACTCTGTCAGCTGTTTCTCCACCTGTATACGATTACGCAAAGTATTAAAGTCACGCATCAGTCTGAAAGTGATATATAGCGCCACCCCTATCAAAATAGCATAAATAAAGAAAGCCCAAGTAGTTTTCCAAAAAGGAGGAACAACAATAATCTTCAAAACCGTTTCTTTATCTCCCCACACACCGACCCCATTGCAAGCTTTCACCCGCAATTTATAAGTACCGGGTGCCAGGTTCTTATAAGCTGCAAAATTCAACGAAGACGGTATACTCCACTCTTTATCATAATTATCCAACCGATACGTATATTTAGTACTATTCGTTCCGGAATAATCAAATGTAGAGAAATCTATGACAAAAGAATTTTGAAAATATTTCAACTCGATTTCATCTGTATAAATCAACGAACGGTCTAACGGAGAATCCACATCGCCCGGGCGCATGGCAATACCATTAATTCGAAGATTGGTAAAAGCTGCCATAGGAGTTACAGTGGAATTATTCACAATTTTGCCGGGAGTGATAACAACCAATCCATAATTAGAACCAAACATCAGTTTGCCATCCTTACTCACACAACCACTGTTCTCACTATAGACATTCCCCAACGCATATGCCGAGAAAAAGAAATTTTCAAAGGCATGTGTATCCGGATCAAAACGAGAAATACCATATTCCGTTGCAACCCAAAGCTTACCCTCCCTGTCTTCAACAATAGATTGCACCATACTGTTTACCAACCCGTCACTTCCATCATAATGCTCAAAAGTCAAGTTTCTGTAATCACCTTCTGGCATACACATACTGAAGCCTTTTCCTGAAGTACCTACCCATATCCGGCCTTTACTATCTTGATGGATACATTTTATTTCATTACTACGTAACTTACCGTTATTATAATTATAAGTAATATAGTTATCCGGGTCATTCATTAACGAATCAGGATTAAATATGTAAACTCCGGCACTGGTGCCCACCCATATCCATCCATTATTGTCTTCCTGTATCACACGAATCTGGCGCTGGCTATAAAAATTGTTCAAAAACCGCTTGAATACATACTTATCCTTTTCCTTCACCGCCAAATTCAATCCACCGCCAAAAGTACCTATCCACATTCTATTCTTCCGGTCCCGGTAAAGAGTAAAAATATTATTATTCCCAATAGACAGAGGATCATTCGAGTGATAAGTGTACCATTTCCCGTCAATACTCAATCCGTTTCCACGGCTACCCAACCAAATACTACCATCAGCCCCTTCCTCAACAGCATAAATGTTAGAATCAAAATAACGACTGCTCTCTATCGTTTTCAAATGAGGGTCATAAATATACAATCCTCCACGACGGGTCCCCAGCCAAATCTTATCATCAGGCATACGGTTGATCATACGCACGGTATTTGAACGGTCTGATAAAGTTTCATCTTCAGGAAAAACACGCTCAGCTCCTTCATTCAAGACCGAAAGACGAGAAATACCCGTATATTCCGAACTGACCCAAATACCACCGGCTCGATCCTCCATAATATATTGCAAGAAATTTGAAGTGATATGACTGAATCCATTAATATTGGATTCGAAATGCTGCAATTCATCAGTTGCCAAATCATAAGCAAACAAACCGTTACCATAAGTGGAAATCCAAACAATATCACGAGAATCATGAACGATGTGGTAACGTTCTTCATCTATATAATTTACTTTATCAGCCGGAATCAGTTGGAAAGACTTGACAAATCTGGTCTTGGCGTTGACATACCATACCTTACCTGTATGATTATAAATCCAGAAATTCCCCCGGTTGTCAATCTGAACTTGTCCTCTTGCTATATTCAGTTCCGTATCCCGGCTCACCTGATGAGTTCTCAAATTAAAGACATAACTGCCATCTTCCGTAAAAACGATCCAATCGTTTTGCAAGCGCATGGTACTATATACTTTACTACCTTCACCTAAACGGGTAACAATACGGCTATCCTCTCCTTCTCTCTTCAACGAAATTGTTCCTGTTCCCGAAAGAAAAAAAACATCTTTACCAAAAGACATCATCTTGGAGGCATCATGATTTTCTTCCACCAATACTGCCTTGTCCCCCTACCACTTGAGCTATACCGTCATGGCTACCAATCCATACTCTTCCTTGCTCATCCTCAGATATATAAGTAACATTATTAGAAGGGAGATTATTATTTTCTTTCTTGGAAAACCACAGATGTAAATTCACCATTCATATAAGTCACTTTACGACACCCGTTTCCATCCTGCCACAACCAGACATTACCTTCACGGTCAGTCATCTTGTAGCTATACAGTTGTTCATATTCCCCACAACCGGGTAAAATCAACAAAGCAATCTTTCTTCAGATCATAACAACTAAACAACTCGGCAGAAGTCGCAATCCATAAGAAACCATTTTTATCTTCTTCCAAATCGCGAATCCGATGGTCTATCAACGAAATTTTATTTCCACCCTCAGGACGATAAGTCACAAACGAATTCCCGTCATAACGACTAAGTCCATTCAGCGTTCCCATCCAAATAAAACCTTTGCTATCCTGATATATATACCGAATTGAGTTATTGGCGACCCCATCCCCCGTAGTCATATGAGTAGAACGCACCTCGACTGATGCGGCAATACTCTGACTGAAAAGAATAAAGAATGCCCATAGAGCATAGATGTGTTTTTTCATATCATTTATCACAGTGTTTTTGTCTTGCAAAGGTATAAAAAAAGAGTGTATCAGAATGAATCGATACACTCTTTTTTATTTTAATCCATATGGAAGACCTCGGGCAGCGGAATAGTAACCGGAGAGTTATCCGGATTCACTTCCATGATATCCGCCATATAGTCCCACCATTTCTGCACGATAGGATTGGCTCCCATATCTTGCGAAGACTCCTCTCCTTTAGTTTTCTGACAAGCAAACAGAATATTTGTATCCTTGTCCCAATAAATGGAGTAATCATATACTCCTCCATCGGACAACATTTTTTTTTAATTCCGGCCAAATGGCTGCATGTCTCTTCTCATACTCTTTCTCGAAGCCCGGCTTCAAGAACATTTTAAAAGCTTCACGTTTCATGGTATTTTCCTCCTTTTTATAAAGTCCTTGTTTTTACTTATTTAGTTTCTCCATCCATTACATGGAAAATTGGTTCGGAAGTCTTTTGTTCCGTACGGTAATATTGCACGGCACTATCATTCATTTTAGGATGCTGCTTGTTCAGCAAATTAATCATCTCAGCACCCGCCCAAAGTACCGGTCCATAGCCGTGGGCAGCATACACATTGACCGGACGATAATAATAAAAAGCCGGATCAAAAGCCATACCTGTACCTACACAAGTTCCATCCACCTGACCTTCCGCATTGATTTGGGTGGTAACGGCATGCCATCCCAACTGTGCCACCGGACCGTATGCCATAGCATCAATCCATCCTTTATTGATAGCATGGGCAAAGCAATATACATAAATAGCCGTGGCCGAGGTTTCCAGATAAGAATCGTTACGATCCAGCAACTGATGCCAGAAACCTTCACCACTCTGGCAGGCAGCAAGACCACGTACATGAGCACGGAACAACTCCAGAATTTTATCGCGCTGAGGATAATCCTCCGGCAACACATCCAATACCTCACACATAGTCAACAACGCCCAACCATTGGCACGTCCCCAATGGAAAGCAGGATGATCCTGCATACCTTCCACCCATCCATGACGGAAAAGGTTTTTCCCGGGTACCCACATACGGTCTGCAAATTGAAATATCTGACGTACAGCTTCGCTCAAATACATTTGCTTTTTATCACCGGCAATACATGAATACCAAGCTACCGGCGGAATACCCATAAACATATCGTCCAACCACAGCGTATTATGTTGTGGACGGGTACGGGCAAATGTTCCATCAGCAAGACGATACTCCTTATTCACAATAAAATCCATATAATTATCAATCAACGGCTTAAGTTCCGGTGAATTTTCCTTCATCTGCACCTTGACCATAGCCGCGCACACCGCCCCGGCATCATCCAATGCATGAGGAGTCAGAATTTGTTTCATCTGCGGATCTACAGTTCCATACTTTTCCAATACCTTACGGAAGTGCGGAGCAACCTCGGCCAGAAACTGAAAACGATCTGTTACATATTTATAATAAGCCTGATCCCCCGTAGCCTCAGCAGCAGCCAACATAGCTGAATAAGTCACCCCCCATTCATAACTTGCCAGACGGAAAGCACCTCGTTCCAGCTGTGCATCAGCCGTCATATTGGCATAATCCGTAATAACCTTACCTGTATTCTTATCAACGACACGAGTCGGAGTATTCTTTTCCAAATAACGAAGGACACGATCCATATCGGCCTTTATCTCCTCTGTAGTGAGCATACCGTAAGGCACTTTGTATGCAGGTTGCAACAAATGTAACGGCGTATTCGAATCATTCAGTACTTCTTGCTTCTTTTGCGCATTCGCACCCGTTCCAGCCAGCAGCAACAGAGCGCCCATCATGCTTAATGTTTTCAGATTCATGGTATATAGTCTTTATTCATTTTTAAATTCATAACCTCTAAATATCCCCTCTTTTCAAATCCGGTCCGAAATAAAAACCAGGCTGGGTAGGCTGGTTGTATGCCACATTTTGAGTAGCGATACTGATACGATACACCGGATCTTCCAAGAAAGTATGAAAACGGTATTCAGTCGGTATCCGCGACACATACAGACGAAGTGCCGAATTATCTTCCGTACGGAGCAGCACCTCCTCACGCCAATCACCTATTATATCTCCCTGCAAACAAGGATGGGACTTCGTACCATTATTTGAATCCGTTCCATCAAATATCATTAACGGACGACATACATCGTCTTCCCAATCATACTTGGTTATCCTGTTTTTATCCAGCAACTCACGAAGCAAATCTCCATCCCACCATACAGCCATATTAACTGAAAAGCTCTTGAGGTCAGGACGAATCACTTCACCTTTTATATTACGTACTCCTTTTGAATCGGATGACCACATCTCCACTCCCGGATTGCGCGGATCAACATCAGCAGCCATACACCGGCCTACATCTATACTACTTTTCACCTGAAACAGCACTTCACCCGTAGCCGCATTACGGAAAGTGGAACCATCTTTCTTATTTTCATGACAATCCCAAACCTGCAAGCCTTTTAATCCGGGAGCAAATTGTGTCAGATGCATAGCGTCTCCATGCCCCATACGGGTAGAATACAATCCTTTTCCATCATGATCAATGGCACAAGAACCATACATTATTTCATCACATCCGTCACCGTCCACATCGCCTACACGAAGATTATGGTTACCCTGCCCGGCATAGTCTTCACACCCCGGATTATTGCTGTCGAACACCCAGTGCTGTTTCAAGTTCTTGCCATCCCAATCGAATGCCGCCAGCACAGTGCGGGTATAATATCCGCGGCACATCACCACACTGGGATGTACTCCATCCAGATAAGCCACACAAGCCAGGAAACGGTCACTGCGGTTGGCACGATTGTCTCCCCAGTCGGTCAGCTTACCACGAGCCGGAACATAATCAATTGTTTTCATCGCTTCTCCTGTTAGTCCGTTGAATACGGTCAAGTATTCGTTACCAGTCAGGATACGTCCTTGGTTACGAGGTGTATTTCCGTGGGAATTTCCGTCTGTGATACCCGGTTCACGGTAATCAGCCTTGGCATCACCTATTATCTTTCCTTTTCCATCCTTTGTTCCATCAGAAGTCTTCATGACTACTTCTGCTTTACCATCTCCATCCAAATCAAACACCATAAACTGGGTATAGTGTGCTCCGGCGCGGACATTATGCCCCAAGTCAATACGCCATAGTTTTTCTCCGGTCAGGCGATAACAGTCAAAATAAACATTTCCTGTATAACCGTCATGTGCATTATCATGTGCATTGGAGGGGTCCCACTTCAAGATAATTTCATATTCACCGTCGCCGTCCACATCACCTATAGATGCGTCATTAGGACTATAGGTGTATTTTTGTCCCGAAGGAGTCACACCTTCCGCCGGTCTGTCCAGAGGAATATCGATATAACCTGACGGAGCATTAGCCGGCAAAGTATAATTTCCATTCAACTTACCTGTTTCAACCCCATTTATCACCGGTTTTACAGTATATACCGCTTTTTCATTACCTGAGTAAGTATCCCGGTAAAAAGTACCTGTAGAATGGGGGACTTCCGCTATTTTCTCTCCATTTCTATATACATTGAAAGAAGTATTGATCGGATCGGAAGACAGGTAACGCCACGACACCACTACGTCCGATGGATTTTCACGAATGGCCACAACGCCACGCCCCAACTGCTCTTTTTGCAGTTTGGAATAATTGTAGGCCGGTTGGGCAACCGTACCGGTTGCCACACACAGAGCTGCTAAAGCACTCCATAGTTTTTTTTGGTGTTTTCATTGTTTATCTTGTTTCTCCTTGTAAATTATATTTTCCTCCACCACATTCTCCGCATTTACCACATTCTTCACAAACTTTGTCACTTCCCCCACAGTCACATTCCTTATTTCCACGTTTTTGATAGGAAGGCGGGCATCGCCTTTCAAATCATAAACAGCCTCGGTACGGTCGCAAGTCACACTATCCATATAAAGTCCGTTGATGAATGTAATGCTATCCTGATAGGTAGGTACCAAATCACGCCACTGGTAAAGCACATCCGTATCCACTTCGAGTACACGTTGCATCTTTCCCGCCTTCACATTTTTCATCCAGATATTTTCAATAAATCCACCACGGCGATGATTGGTTTTAGCAAAGAAAAGACGGAATACAGAATCGGGAGCCGTACAATTGTGCATGTACACATTCCGTACACCACCAGACATTTCACTACCGATTCCCAGTAACGTATGTCCTTTCAATATATCACAATGGCGTATCACAATATTCTCACAAGGAGTATTCAGACGCCATGCATCCTGGTTACGCCCTGCCTTTATAACCACAGCATCATCCCCCTGATCGAACACACAGTTCTCTATCAGGAAGTTACGGCTCATTTCCAAGTCAATTCCATCATTATTATGACCATGAGCCTTTACATCCAGATTACGTACGATACCACCATCACACATATAAAGATGTATCGTCCAAAAAGGACTCTGGCGAATCTTGAATTCATCCAGCAGCACATTTTTACACCGGTTGAAATGAATCAGATGAGGACGAAGATGGTTTTCTCCTTTTGCCATCTGACGCTGTTCTACAGGTACATCGGTAGAAGCCATCGTATATAACTCTTTCAAAGCATCCATGTGAGGTTTAGGACGTTTGAACCAGATTTTCCAAGTATCCATGATAGGAGCCAGTGTCCCTTTTCCGGTAATAGCAATATTCTCACAATCCATAGCATACAGCAACGGAGAATAGTTATAACATTCCATACCTTCCATGAAGTCATCACAGCAGGCAGATAATCAGAGGGATTATCTGTAAAGCGTAATATGGCATTTTCTTCCAAATGAAGATTTACATTACTTTTAAAATGAACAGGTCCTGTCAGCCATTCCCCTTCAGGAATAACCACACGGCCTCCTCCGGCCTTATTACAAGCTGCTATGGCTTTGGCGATGGCCTACCGTATTCACTGTTTCCCCACCTTTCACCGCACCATAATCCACAATGGCAAAAATCTTGTTCGGGAAAAACACATTCTTTGATGGGTTCCATAGCAAAAGGAGCATCGACAACCACCGTTTTATACTTTGGAGCCGGTGCCGTACATGATACGGCAAAAGCTACGGCCGCAATACCAGCCAAGGATTTTAAAAAAGTCTTCTTCATTTTATCAGTTGTTTTTCATTGTAATTTCCGTATGCACAAATACCCTGAATATCTTCGTTCATCCTATTTTATCCGAGGTGTATAAAGGTATATCTGATCCAATACCACACCTTCATCCAATGCAGTAAAAAATTAAACGATGGGAAGCTTTCCGTGCAACAGGAAGAACCATCCGGCGGACAGCCTGATTACACAAAACATTCTCCTTCCATTCTTCACTGCGTCCTTTGGTTTCATACGAAACAGCCTCCGTGGCACTTCCATCCAATGAAATGGTAAAACGCAACCGTTCTCCTTCCACCGGATGATTAGGCAGCAATCGTACTTCCACCTCTACAGAATCCGTTTCCCATGCAGTAAATTCAAAAGTCAGTTCTTTATTCTTTGACACGGCTACCGCCTTCCCTTCATAGCCTAGCCCCTCGCAAATTGCCGATACCCCTTCAGCGCAATCAGCGCCATTCCATGTATAGACAGCCTGACGTTTTTCAGGCAACCCGGACGATAGTGCCTTTCTTTCCACCCGGTTGAAAACCGGAAGTCTGCGTGGTTGGAAATCCATCATACGGTTCCATTTTGTTGTGTTATAGCGTTTTGTCAATGAAACTATACTGTCATATGCCCTGTCACTATCCGCCCAATCAGCTTTTCCACGACGCGCCAACTGGGCTGTCAGCAGTTTGTTATTCATCTGAGCAGCCGCCTGGACAGGATACTTCACCAACTGAAAATAAGTTTCTTTTTTCTGTGCAGGAAGCGCACGCCATTCCTGCTCCACCTTATCTGACAATTGTCTATATGCTGCCAGACGTTCATTGATTTCCTGCTCACTCCAAGGCAAATCACTGATCACTTTAAACTTAGGATCCTTCTCTTCCGTGCGGGTATTCCCCATAAATTCCGGCTTACGGATATAAGCCAAACGATAAGCTTCCTGCATGACAGGCTGTAACCGGTCAGCCCTATTTTTTCCAAACTCACGCTCCAGGAAATGACGTTGATGAGCAGCAATCCCCTGCTGCTTCACCTCTTCCAAGTTCCATGCCATATCCAGGAAAAGTTCTACCTGATATTCAGCCGGTTTAATATCTCCGACATTCAATATCCACATTTTCTGTATACCCCGCTCGTATGCCAAAGACATTTGCTGGTATACCAAGGAAGGATGGGCAGTTCCCAGCCAAAGATAATCATGCGGACGCCCCCAATAGGACACATGATAATACACTCCGTTTCCTCCCTTACGGGCACGTTCTTCTGCTGTAGGGAAATGACGGATATAACCATAATTATCATCACACCACATCAGCGTCACTTCATCGGGCACTTGCAACCCTGCATGGTACACATCCAACACTTCCTTATAAGGAATAAAGACTTGAGGTACTTGAGTCACATCCTTATTTACATATTTAGTCAACAAATCGCGCTGATCCCTTAGCACTTTAGTCAGAACGGCTTTTTGTTCTTCTATGGTCTTAGCACCATTCATCGCACCGTCGTGCACGCCACGCATACCTAAAGTATACAGATTATCCAACCCTGCAACCTCCTTTACGCGTTGTTCCCAAAAGGACAAGACATGAGCACTGTTGTGAACATAGTCATACTCTCCCACTCCATCCCGTTTCCACTCACCATTGGTATTCCGCATCATCGGTTCACAATGAGAAGTTCCAATGAAAATACCAAACTTATCAGCCACTTCTTTGTTGCCCGGTGTAAAATAAAAAGGTACAGAACAGCCATGCATAGCCGGCCAGAAGGTATTGGCACGCAGACGAAGCAATAACTCAAAAATCCGCTCATGTGTTTTCGGACCGATTTGTCCTTTCACATCACTTGGCTCGTATGTCTGCCAGCTCCAAGGGGTAAGCCCCCAGTCCTCATCGTTGATAAAAATCCCCCGATATTCTACGGAAGGAGACTGCATATTCCGATAAGAAGCCGGTAGTTGAAAAATCTCTTTCTTTGCAGGGGTCGCATCTGCCCACCACTCCCATGGAGAAACGCCTATCAACCGTGAAAGTTCCATGACGCCGTACGCAGTACCACGCTTGTCACTGCCGGCTATAACTAATTTACCAGTGGAAGAAACAGCCAGCAGAAAAGCTTCTTTTTTATTTTTTATAGGAGATAAATCAACACCTGCCTTATCGATCAAATCACTTTGTCCGATGGTTCCGACTATAATCATTCCTTTTTTACTTTCCGGAGTAACGATTATGCGGGTAGAAAAAACAGACTCCACATCACGATTGAGCAAATTCAAAGCTGTATGTACAACTTCTTCCTCTGAATTACCACAGGCAATAGTCACCGGTTCACCTGATTTCAAGATAAAAGGGTTCTGTCCATATACTGACAAAACAGCTAAAAAGAAAGCTAGAAAAGAAATGAGTTTTTTGTATTTCATAGTTTTTATTTTCAATATTGCAAAAATAAGACGAAATAGGATTGGATTCCATAGAATAAGATACAATAATATGGAAATTCGTCCATAAAGCCTGTATTATTTATCGTATTTACGGTGCTTTTTACACTTACAATAAATTTATAAAAATATAGGGAAGAGCATATAGGAATTTTCTCTTCCCCACATTAAGTATCAATTTTCGTATCCGGGATTCTGTTTTAAATTACTATTTTCATTCAAGGCTTTTTGTGGAATCGGGAATAAAATATGATAATCTTTTGCATCCATCCCATCCTTACGGGCATATTCTATATATTTTCCATGTCTGATTAAATCATCCCGTCTATGTCCTTCACAATATAGTTCACGTCCCCGTTCATCTAAAATAAAATCACGAAACGTATCCTTATTAAAATCGACCAGTTTTATTTCTGTTGCATTTGCCCGACGACGTATTTGATTAACCCATTCTATAGCCTCCTCTGACGGACCATTCAACTCATTCATAGCTTCAGCTTTTGCCAATAAAACGTCCGCATAGCGGAACATAATAAAATCATTGGACTGCCTTTCACCTTTCTGTTCCGGGTCTTCCGAATATTTCATCGGAGCAGCACCTGTCGCTTTGGGATGATCCACTTGTCTATAATCCACTTTATTCCCATCCGTATCCGTATAATACCGAACTATCGTTTCTAAACGTTTGTCTTGTTCTTCATATTTTATCATAAAAAGTCCAAGGCATTTTCAAACCTCCCCAAATCGTTTTCAAATAAGTTCCCGCATATAATGGACTCGATGGCATAACACAAGCAAACCATGTCCAAGCATACTTGGCATTTGAAGTAGTCTGCCCTATTACAAATATAGCTTCCTTATGAGTTACACCTTCATTATTTTATATCAAAAACAGCTTTATAATCAGGCAATAATTCATAAGTGCCTAAGCCTATAATCTCATCAGCCACCTGATTGACTTTGTCAAACTGTTTGGCACCCATATATATCTTCATCAATAACGTCAATGCCGCTCCCTGTGTAAAATGCCCCCAATCAGCAGCCGATGGGACAACAGCCAAATCCCGATAGGACTCTTTCAATTTCCTTTACCATATAAGAAAGCATCTCATCTTCTGTCGGACGAGAAGGTTTCCACTCTACAGAAACATCATTCGCCACTTTCGGATCTATGACAACAGGAACAGGACCGAATAAAGAATGCAACAATTGCATATATAATACTCTAAGTACTCTCAATTCAGCCATTCCTCTTTTCTTTTTAGCTTCGGCTATATCAGCTTTTTCCAAAGCATCAATGATTCGAGTGGCTTTAGAATTCTAATACAACCTCTTCCGAGCTGTA
>ENA-OQDL01000892-OQDL01000892.1-human-gut-metagenome-genome-assembly--contig:-NODE-892-length-16919-cov-5.468437_pt1 | contig 16919 bp, 13 predicted proteins | sample MGYA00242782_ERZ504609 | MGnify/ENA primary metagenome ERZ504609 (study PRJEB26092, sample SAMD00036320) | human gut metagenome | host: Homo sapiens | study: EMG produced TPA metagenomics assembly of... | reverse complement strand
GCTCGCTTGCAGAAGCAGGCATTTCGTGCATGGCACGGCAGGTTGAAGGGATCGACAGGCTGATCTGCGACTGGCACGGCCAGAAAGGTGTGAATCTTCCCAGCGGATATTCAGCATATCGCCAGAAACACGTCATTCGCGTGTGCCAAGATGGTGGGCATGCGAATCGCTGACGTACAAGAAGATATTGATCACGAGCTGATCAGTAAAGAAGAGATTGCCGACATCATCAACCATGCTGCAGCCCAGGCCAGTGAAGACTACCGTGGCAAGAACCCGCTGCTGGTCTGCGTGCTCAAGGGGGCCGTGAACACGCTTGCGGCGTTCTCGCAGGCCATGAGCATCCACGCGGAGATGGATTTCATGAGCCTGTCGAGCTACGGTTCCGGCACTCAATCGAGCGGCAAGATCACCGTGCGGCAGGATCTGTCGACCGATGTTCGCGGTCGTCACGTGCTTATTGTGGAAGACATCATCGATTCGGGCGTCACGTTGGCGTGGCTCGTCGATGAGCTCAAAAGCCGTGGTGCCGCTTCCGTGGAGATTTTTGCGCTGTTGGAAAAGCCGGCGCGCCGTAAGGTGGATGTTCCTGTGAAATATAAGGGACGTGAGATTCCCGATGAATTCGTGGTCGGTTTCGGCTTGGATTATGACGAGCGATACCGCAATCTTGATTCGATCGCGGTGCTGAAGCCGGAAGTGTATGAAGGAGGTCAGGCATGAGTTTTCCTGGTCCGGGCCAGTCGCCGAATAACAACGGCGGCGGCAATAACCCGTTCACCAATCCGTTTGGACGCAATAATAACGCCGGCAATGGCAACGATTCCAACGGCAAGGGTGACAAGTCCAACGGCAACGGATCCAATGGCGGTCCGCGTCCGTTCTGGCAGTCCCCATGGCTGTGGGTTGTGGTTGTGGCATTGCTTGCCGTGACCATGTTCCAGATTTTCGCCGGAACCGGTTCCCAGACCATCGACACCAAGGACGGTCTGCAGATTCTCAACGGCAACAATGTTGAATACGCACAGATCGTAGACAACACCCAGCAGGTCAAGCTCAAGCTTAAGAGCGACTACTCCGCTACAGACCCTGATACCGGGCGTATGAAGAACTACGGCAAAAACGTGCAGTTCTACTACACGTACGCGCAGTCCGCAACCGTGGTCAAGGCCGTACAGAAGGCTGATCCGGTCAAGGGCTGGACGGCGACCATGCAGCAGAGCAGCATTTGGACGTATCTGCTGACCTCGCTGCTGCCGTTCCTCATTATCTTTGGTCTGTTCTGGTTCATGATGAGCCGTATGGGCGGTGCTGGCGGCATGTTCGGTATGGGCGGCAAGAAGAACAGCGGCAAACTGCTCGACGGCCAGACCCCGACCACCAAGTTCGCCGACGTGGCGCGAGAGGCTGCCGTGCAGGAAGTCGAGGAAATCAAGGACTTCCTGAAGGATCCGTCTCGTTACAAGGCTTTGGGTGCCCGCATTCCGCGTGGCGTATTGCTCTACGGCCCTCCAGGTACCGGTAAGACGTTGCTGGCACGAGCCATCGCAGGCGAAGCCGGTGTGCCTTTCTACTCCATGGCAGGCTCCGACTTCGTGGAAATGTTCGTGGGTCTTGGCGCCTCCCGTGTGCGCGATCTGTTCGATGAGGCCAAGAAGAACGCTCCGGCCATCATCTTCATCGATGAGATCGATGCCGTCGGTCGTAAGCGTGGCGGTTCCGGTATGAGCGGCGGCCACGACGAACGTGAGCAGACGCTGAACCAGCTGCTCGTTGAGATGGACGGCTTCAATAACGACACCAATCTGATCATCATCGCCGCGACCAACCGCCCCGACGTGCTTGATCCGGCACTGCTTCGCCCGGGCCGTTTCGACCGTCAGGTAGCCGTCGAAGCGCCTGATTTGGAAGGCCGCGAGGCTATTTTGAAGGTGCATGCCAAGGGCAAGCCGTTCGTGCCTGATGTCGATCTGCGTATGATCGCCGTGCGTACGCCGGGCTTTACCGGCGCTGATTTGGCCAATGTGTTGAACGAAGCCGCATTGTTGTGCGCCCGCGCCGGTGCGCAGCTGATCGACAACCGCGCCATCGACGAGGCCATCGACCGCGTGCAGGCGGGCCCGAAGCGCCGTTCCAAGGGCATGGCGCTCGACGAACTGCGCAACACCGCATACCACGAGGGTGGTCACGCGCTGGTGGCGGCTGCCATGAACGATACCGATCCGGTCACCAAGGTCACCATTCTGCCGCGTGGCCGCGCACTTGGCTACACCGCGGTGATGCCGACTGAAGATCGCTATTCCATGTCTCGCAACCAGCTGCTCGACCAGATGGCGTACGCCATGGGTGGTCGCACCGCGGAGGAAGTCGTGTTCCACGATCCGACCACCGGCGCTTCCAACGACATCGAAAAGGCGACGAACATCGCACGTCAGATGGTGCTCGACTACGGCTTCTCCGACAAGCTGGGTGCCATCAAGTGGTCCGATGACGAACAGAGCGACCTTGGATCGCTGAACCACAAGTATTCCGCACGCACCGCCGAAATCATCGACGAGGAAGTGCTCAAACTGGTGGAAACCGCGCATACCGAAGCGTGGAACGTCATCAACGAGAATCGTGAGATTCTTGACGAGCTCGTACGTCAGCTGCTCGTCAAGGAAACACTCAACGAAAAGGAACTTGCGGAAATCTTCGCTAATGTCAAGAAGGCGCCGAAGCGTGAAGTGTGGCTGAGCGACAGCAAGCGCCCGGATTCCGACATTCCGCCGGTTCCGATTCCGAATCCCTGAAGAAAAGCGCAGGATTGACCAACTGATGAGCGATACCGAAAGCATTCGATACCCTCTTCGACGACAAGGCCCGTGCCGCTCATGCGGCCGGGCCTGTCGGCTATGACGAGGAAGGCGTGCGCCAGGCAGTACGCCTGTTTCTGAAATCCATTGGCGAAGACCCGGACCGTGAAGGCCTGCTCGACACCCCCGACCGTATTGGGCGTGCCTGCAAGGAGCTGTTCGCAGGCCTTGGACACGGCCCCGAGGAAGTGCTCAAAACCAAGTTCAAAGTCGATACCGACGAAATGGTGCTGGTACGCGATATTGAACTCTTCTCGGTATGCGAACACCACCTGCTGCCGTTCCATGGCGTGGCCCACGTCGGCTATATTCCGTCGAACGGCCAAGTGGCGGGCTTAAGCAAGCTTGCACGACTGGTGGAACTGTATGCCCGACGTCCGCAAGTGCAGGAGCGCCTCACCCAACAGGTGGCCGACGCGTTGATGGAAGGCATCGACGCGCGTGGCGTGATCGTGGTCACCGAATGCGACCACATGTGCATGGCCATGCGTGGCGTAAAGAAGGCGCAATCGCGTACGGTTACATCGGCGGTGCGCGGCTGCATGCGAGACGCGACGACGCGAGCCGAAGCCATGAGCCTGATCCTGTCGCAGCATGCGTGATCGGCGTGACTGCAGCAAGTCGAATCGTAAATGCCAATAACCGGATATAGGAGGGGCAACCGGATGACCATTGATATGAAATCGATTCATGATAGTGACCGTACGCTGGTGATGGGCGTGCTCAACATTACGGAGGATTCGTTCTCCGATGGAGGGTTATGGCTCGATCCTGCGAATGCGAAAGCGCACGGCGAAGCGATGATGAAAGATGGGGCTGACATCATCGATATCGGTGCCGAATCCACTCGCCCCGGAGCCAAACGTGTCAGTGAGGAAGACGAGCAAAACCGCGTGCTAGGTGCTGTGGATGCGCTGATTCCGGAAGGCGCGGTGCTGTCCATCGACACTACGCGCGCATCGGTGGCTCGCATGGCGTTGGAGCATGGTGCGCAGATCATCAACGATGTGTCCGGCGGTCAGCTGGACCGCGAAGTGCCCCATGTGGTGGCCGAACACGCGGAAAGCCTTTACATTGTGCAGCATTGGCGCGGTTGGCTTGCCGGCTCTGCAGGCGACGTGCCTGACGCTAATACGTCCGTGTACGCCAATGGCGTGGTGAACGACGTGTATGACGAACTCATGAAGCAGGTCGACGACGTGCTTCAGGCAGGCGTCTCGCCGTCACAGATCATCATCGATCCGGGTCTTGGATTCTCCAAACCGAGCGTCGAACATAACTTCCCGCTGATGGTGGCGTTGGAGCGGTTCAACGCCACCGGGTATCCGGTGCTGATCGGAGCCTCGCGCAAACGATTCGTCGGCGCGGCGCTTGCCGATGCCGGTATCGACGAGCCAAGCATGGGCAGCAAAGACAATGCGACCGCCGCCATCAGCGCCTTGTGCGCCGAATATGGAGCGTGGGCCGTGCGCGTGCATGACGTGGAGAAAAGCCGTGACGCGGTGGCGATCGGCAATGCGTGGCGTGCTTTCGCTAACGCCTGATACGCGGTGCTCGCATACGTCGTGCGTTCCTGACAGCGTAGGAGCGGCAACGCATTTCCACCATTAAACCTTGAGATATGCAAAGAAAGGCTGGCATGGATCAGATTCGATTGACTGGCGTTCGCGCGGTCGGCAAACACGGTGTGCTTGATTTCGAACATGAGCGTGCGCAGACGTTCGTCGTCGACGCCACGCTGTTTCTGGATCTTGCGCCAGCCGGGCATTCCGACGATCTGCACGACACCGTCGATTACGGTGCCATCGCCAAAGGAATAGTCGCCATTATCGAAGGCGATCATGTCGATCTCATCGAAAAACTGGCCGATCGCATTGCCAGCATGATTCTTGAATATCCTGCCGTGGCGCGAACGCAAGTGACCGTGCACAAGCCGAGTGCGCCAATCGTCGTACCATTCGACGATGTGAGCGTAACCGTGGAACGTTCTCGTGAAACAGCGTCCGCAGCATCGCAAGTGCATCATGCCATCATTGCCATGGGTGGCAATCAGGGCGATGTAGTGGCCACCTTGCGTGACGCGGTGCGTTCGATCGACGGACTGGCGTCCACTCAGGTTACGGGCATTTCGCCGCTGTACCGTACCGATGCGTGGGGCATGCCCGATGGTACCCCCGACTTTTACAATGCGGTTGTTTCCGTGACCACCAAGCTATCGGCAATGGAGCTGTTGCGAGGATTGCAGCGCATCGAAGCCGAACATGGTCGAGTGCGTACCGACCATTGGACTTCGCGCACACTTGATCTGGACATCATCGATTTTGACGGTCAGAGCAGCGACGATCCGGACCTGACGCTGCCTCACCCCCGTGCATGGCAGCGTGCGTTCGTGCTGGGGCCGTGGCTGGCACTCGAACCCGATGCCGAACTGCCGGGCGAACATGCCGGTTCCGTGGCTCAACTCCTCCGTGAATCGACCGATCGCGACCATATCGACGAAATCGCAGATGATTGGATGGTGGAAAGCCCGACCGGCTACGGTACCGACGACCTTGCCTGCGATGCCAATAATGCGGGCGATGCGGATGATATGGGCGAAGCGTATGATGCGATCGATTCCAGCGATTTGCCGGAAGGAACCGCCGCAGCCAAAGTGGCCGCACTCGCTTCTGCACAGCTAGAACCCGCATCGAAACGTGCGGTGATCTCACTGGACAGCCCAGCAACCGATGCCGAACAGCAGTTCCGCATGGCCATCGTCACATTGGACGGCATTCCCGGCAACCAAGTCGAGGGCATCTCACCCCTCTACCATGTGAGCCAACTCGACGGACTCCCCGACAAAATGGCCGCGGTAATCCAGATTTCCACGCGCATGGGCGCCCATGATCTGATCGAAGCATTAAGCAATGTGGAAGCCTCCGTCGGCGAAGACTTCGATCTCGACCTGATCGACATGGAAGGCGTGACATGCGATGAGCCTGACTGCAAGGTGCCGTGGCCCACCGCACGCAACCATGCCGCAGTGCTCGCGCCATGGCTCGACATGGATCCCGATGCGCGACTGGGCAAGGATCCGGTATCATTCCTGCTGGCCATGGCCCCCGATACCGCGCAAGTGGGACTGCTGACCGACAATTGGATCATCGGAGGTATGCTATGAAAGCGCGCAGAACCCCTTGGTGGTGCTATGTTCTTGCTGCCGCATTAGGAGTGCTCGCTGGTATTGGCTTGGCGAAATACGGTGAGATTTCAGGACTACCGCTCGTGGGCGCTCCATGGATCGTGCCCGTGGTGTTGACGATTCTGGGATTCGTCGTGCTGTATATGGCATTGCAGATCCACAAATACACCACCACAGATCCCGAAAAACGTGCACAGCTGAAACCTTTGGACCCGCAGAAGGCGTTCGCCACACTGGTGTCATGCAAGGCGTTGGGCGTGGCAGGAGCGGCGTTGGCCGGCTGGTATGGTGGACAGCTCATCATGAGCCTGCCACATGGTGAGGCGACGTTCTACAGTCAGGCCATCCTCGAATGCGCGATCGCGGCAATCGTATGCATCGCTGACATGATCATCGGCATTGTGGGGGAGTGGTTGTGTCAAATCCCACCAATCGACGGTCCGGAAAGCCCGAAAATGAAAACGGCCACGCAACGAAACCGTTACGCGGCCGCGGCAACCAAATCGGCAACCCAAACGAAAGCCTGATTGTCCTTACTTCTTCAAATCCTCCTCAGGAACACGGATCATCGCCTCCTGAGTCATGCAGGCAACAAGCTCGCCATCCTGCGTGTATACCTTCGCCTGCCCCAAGCCACGGCCGTGAGCCGCGGTAGGCGTATCCTGCACATACAAATGCCACTGATTGATGTCGATATCGCGATACCACCACATCGAATGATCGATCGAAGCGAACGAAATGCCAGGCGTGGCAATACTTAACCCGGCACGACGCAACACCGGCTCCAGCATCACCTGATCGCAACCCATAGCCAACATCGCACGATGCATGACCTGCGGAACGTCAACCGTGCCGTCGGCCTTCATCCACACCATCTGCTTGCCGGAATCGTTACTGGCGCTCTTCTTATCGGCACCCAGCATGATCGTGCGCGTCACATGACGAATGTCGAACGGCGACTTTTCCGCATAGTATTTGGCATACGAAGACTTTTCGGCAAACGGCTCCATCAGCTGCTTCGCACTGGTCAACGTTTCCGGCTCCGGCACGCCTTCCGGCATGGGATCGGCGAACTCAATGCCATCCTGACCCTGCTCCTGGAAGCTGGCGATGGCCGTCAGAATCGAACCCTGAGCCTGCGTGACATTCACGCGACGAGCGGAAAACGAGCGGCCATCACGCAGATTCTCCACATCAAACAGCAAATCCTGACGAATATCGCCGGCGGAAATGAAATAGCCATGAATCGAATTCGGCAGGCGAGACGGCGACACCGTTTTGGATGCGGCCATCATGGCCTGCGCGATCACCTGACCGCCGTACACGCGGCCAGTGGGGAAATACAGGCTTTCACCATTCACGTACGTGTGGTTGCGGTACGTGGAAGGCGTGCCCAGTTGAAGCACCTTTGCTAACCGTTGCAATGGTGTGATTGCCGTTTCTGTCATGACACTCCTCGATTCTTTTGAGTCGCATAGGTAACGCTTCGTTCCGGATTCGAGTCTACGCAAGGGCGGTAAATTTCGCCGGATTGTTTTGTAACGAATGCGTGAGAAGCATGAACGGCAGGTAATCGTCAACGATTCACATACGGCAAAGCGCCGCACTTCGTAACGAAGCACGGCGCTTTACTGAAATACGGGGTTAACCGGCCCTGCAATTATGGTCTTGCTTCGCAGGGCTCATTGTTGCCTTCGTTCGGCTGTCGCCTCACTCAGGCTAAGCCTACAGACAGTCCACAGGACTGTCTGCTTAACGGCTAGCCTGTGGCCCTGCAATTATGGTCTTGCTTCGCAAGGCTCATTGTTGCCTTCGTTCGGCTGTCGCCTCACTCAGGCCAAGCCTACAGACAGTCCACAGGACTGTCTGCTTAACGGCTTAGCGCGTTAGCTTGCGATGGAGACGGTGGGGGCGAGCCGCGTCTTCGCCGAGACGAGCGACACGGTTCTCCTGATAGGCCTGGAAGTTGCCTTCGAACCAGTACCACTTGGCTGGATTCTCGTCATCGCCTTCCCATGCGAGAATATGCGTGGCCACGCGGTCGAGGAACCAACGGTCGTGAGAGATCACCACAGCGCAGCCCGGGAAGCCAAGCAGTGCGTTTTCAAGCGATTCAAGAGTTTCGACATCAAGATCGTTGGTCGGTTCGTCGAGCAGCAGCAGGTTGCCGCCCTGCTTCAGGGTCAACGCAAGATTCAGACGATTGCGTTCACCACCGGACAGCACGCCGGTGAGCTTCTGCTGGTCGGAACCCTTGAAACCGAAGGACGCCACATACGCGCGGGTCGGTACTTCAACGCCAGCAACCTCAATGAAGTCAAGACCGTCAGACACGGCCTCCCACAGGTTCTTATTCGGGTCAAGACCGGCGCGATTCTGATCCACATAGCTGATCTGCACGGTTTCGCCGATCTTCAACGAGCCAGACGTCAACGGTTCAAGGCCAACGATGGTCTTGAACAGGGTGGACTTACCCACACCGTTCGGGCCGATCACGCCGACAATACCGTTACGCGGCAGCGTGAAGCTCAGATCGTCGATGAGCACGCGGTCGCCGAACGCCTTGTGAATATGCTCGGCTTCCAGCACAGTAGAGCCCAGACGCGGACCAGCCGGAATCTGAATCTCGGAGAAGTCAAGCTTCTTATTGTTACGAGCCTCCTGCTCCATCTGGTCGTAACGTTCCAGACGAGCCTTGTTCTTAGCCTGACGGGCCTTCGGCGAAGAACGCACCCAATCAAGTTCGCTCTTCAAACGCTTGGCGAGCTTGGCGTCCTTGGCGCCCTGGATCTCCATACGCTTGGCCTTCGTCTCCAAGTACGTGGTGTAGTTGCCCTTATACGGGTACAGCTGACCACGGTCGACCTCGCAGATCCACTCAGCCACGTTATCCATGAAGTAACGATCGTGGGTAACGGCGATGACGGCACCCTTGTACTGGTGCAGGAACTGCTCCAACCACAGAATCGACTCGGCATCAAGATGGTTGGTAGGCTCGTCAAGCAGCAACAGATCAGGAGCTTCCAGCAGCAGCTTGCACAATGCCACACGACGGCGTTCGCCACCGGAGCACACCGTCACCGGAGTATCCGGATCCGGGCACTGCAGAGCATCCATAGCCTGCTCAAGTTGAGAATCAAGATCCCAACCGTTTGCAGCATCGATATCGTTCTGCAGCTTGCCCATCTCATCCATCAAAGCATCGAAATCGGCATCCGGATTGGCCATCTCTTCGCCAATCTGATTGAAACGAGCCACCTTTTCAGCGATCTCACCGAACGCCATCTTGATGTTCTCGCCAACAGTCTTGGTATCATCCAGCGGCGGTTCCTGCTGCAGAATGCCGACGGTATAACCCGGAGTCAAAGAAGCCTCGCCATTAGACACGGTGTCGAGTCCGGCCATGATCTTCAGCAGCGTGGACTTACCCATGCCGTTCGGGCCAACAACGCCAATTTTCGCGCCTGGCAGGAAGCTCAAAGTCACGTCATCGAGAATCACACGGTCGCCGTAAGCCTTGCGGGCCTTGATCATCTGGTAAATGAATTCAGCCAATGTTGTGTTCCATCCTTAAGAAACGTTGGAATTCCAGCGTGTTGCATGAGCGGTCAACGGAAACTCAATCAAGGATTCCGGAACGCAACCCACGCACAATACCGTGCATAATTATCCCATACCCCATCTACACGACGGTATGGGCGAAAGTCGTGCGCTCAGGCAGTAAGCGGAAGCAGCAGATGCTCATGCAAAGCAGGACGAACGATATTGTCGAAATCACCAGATTCCGGGCATTGAATCGCAACAACCAAACCCTGCTTCGGCAAAACCGTAGTAATCTGACCGTACGCACCATCCGCACGATATGCCCCCTCATAAGGCGACATCCAGAACTGATAGCCATAACCGCACGTCCAAATATTGCTATACGGAGTGTCGATCTGCTTACCGGAAGCCTGCTTGACCCACGATTCGCTGACAATGCGCGTGCCATGCCAAGTGCCATCATTCAAATAGACCTGGCCAAGTTTCAACATATTCGCAAGCGACATGTAGATCCCGCCGCCTGCAATCGGATGACCTTGCGGATCACATTCCCAAACAGGCCAACCCTGATCCAACTTGGAAAAAATCGTGCCATACAAATACTCGCCAAGACGCATGCCGGCAGCCTGCTCCAACATGCGGCCCGCCAAATCAGAATCCGCAGACGAATAGCAGAACGTGCTGCCGGGCTCCACCTCAACCCTGCGAGAGAACATGTACCGTAAATAATCAGGCGCACCAACACCACTGCGCCGGTCAGGGTTCATCAAATACGCATGATTGAAACCGCTCGACATAGTCAGCAAGTGCCTCAGCGTGATCTGGCCCAACTCCAGTTGCGCATCGGAGGGAACATACTCGGGGAACGAGTCGACCAATCGCGAATCGAGCGACAGCAAGCCATCTTCAATCGCAATGCCAATAGCCGTCGAAACATAACTTTTCGTATGGGAATAAATATTGCGATCCTGGTCGGGAACGAAATGACGTTCCGCGATAATGGCGTCGCCATCCGCAATCGCAACGGCTTCGACGGGCAGGGACTCGCTTTCAATGAGTTTGACGAAATCGTTGAACATATCGATGGCACCCATGAAATCTCCTTTGACACTGCCCTACGGTGCATTACGGAAACTGTAGCGTAAGGCGGTTACGTACGATTGTTACATCAAACGATTTTTCCTAAGCCTGTCGCTAGATGGAGCGCCCGAAAAGCCGCTAGGTGCCATGCCTGAAAAAGTCGTTAAATGATAATGCCTTCGCAATGATCGATCTCGTGCTGGATGATCTGCGCGGTGAAACCAGTGAACGTGGCATGACGCTCGCGGAACTTGCGATCCGCATACGAGACCTCAATGCGCTGGAAGCGGACCGTGCGGCGCTCGCCTTTGAGAGACAGGCAGCCTTCGGAGGCGTCGTAGGCGCCGTCTTTCGCAGTGATCGTCGGGTTGAACATTACGAAGATGCGACCGCCGAAATCCTCGTCCACGAATGCAATGATGCTCTTCGAGACGCCGATCATGTTTGCGGCCATGCCGACGCAGCCATTTCGACGTGCGTCAAGCGTGTCTTTGAGATCCTGTGCGACGGCAAGATCCTCGGGCGTATTGAGCGCCTCCGTCGACGGCTGGCTCAAAAACGGAATGGACGTCATGATTTCGCGCTGCATGTGGTGCTTCCTCTCGCTGGTTCCTTTGCTGGTCTGCCAACATTGTATGGCGTCATTGTGCGACGCCGTACGGCGATGGGACGGATGACCGGTTCGCGCCTATCCATTTACGAAATGTCTCATGGCGATTTTGAAATGGGGGACCGCAATCGATGCAATATGCTTGGAACCATGGATGACATGCCTCAATATCGGAAATACATGACGCAGGCGCTGGAACTGGCCCATAAGGGAGCCGGTTGGGTGAATCCGAATCCGTTGGTCGGCACGGTGGTGGTCCGCGACGGCGAGATTCTCGCAGCCGGATACCACGACCGCTACCGCGGACCGCATGCGGAACGCATGGCCTTCGACTACGCCGACAAGCATGGTATCGACATGCATGGAGCCACGGTCATCGACACTCTCGAACCTTGCTGCCATGTTGGATCGCAGCCGGCATGCACCGATCTAATTCTTTCGCATGGCATAACGCGCGTCGTGGTCGGTTCGATCGATCCGAATCCCATCGTGGCCGGCAAAGGACTTCGCATTCTTGAGGAAAACGGTGTGGAAGTGGTATATGACGTGATGCGGGCGGAATGCGACGCCATCAATCGCCATTTCTTCCACTACATCACCACAGGAATGCCGTACATTGTGGACGGCAGAAAACATGCGGAGGAATCTGATGCCGAATACGCTGTACGTCGACGCGGGCTATATGACACGTATGCGGCGGTGTTGGGCATATGTCCGACTGGTGGCCGTGCGGGTGCCCCGGGTAATTCGAACGGTACGGAAGGATCGGTGGGAAGTGCCGCACGCCTTCCGGGTCGGACGGATCGGCTGGATGTTTCGGATGGTGCCTTTGCCCATTTCGACGGGCCGGTCCAAGCTGTGGATGCTAACGAGGTGGTGGTCGGAAGGCACAAGCCGTTGCATCTCGACATCCGTGCGCTCGCCGATACGGAACCCGACGAATGGCTGCGCGAACTCGGCCGCCGCAAAATCGATAGCCTCGTCGTCGATGATGACGACGTTTTCGAAATGCTGTCTTCGATCTGACGAAAAAGGTGATATGCCTATGCCGTGTTTTCAGTTTGAAATGTCCTATATGTGGCAGTTTTTGGCATTTCAGAAAAATGATTTCCGTTATATGTGGCAGTCTCCCAAGGAAAATCTCGTCTAGGGGGTACTGATTGGGGTCTTTTGAGGCTTGAAACCGGTCTGGTCTGCCACATATAGCGGTTTTGGTTTGTCTGGGGATGGCAAATCTGCCACATATAGTGGCTTTCAGATGAGAATCTTTCTGCTTCCATTGGCGAGAGACGTTATGCGGATGTGTATCCTTCCCGAGGACATTCTTTGACAGAGCATGATGGGCTTGCTTAATCGTTGGCTCATCCGGTCGGCCACTCGTTGCGCGAGTGCCCGTTCCTCGAAGTCGTTCATAAGGTTTTCGACGGTCACTGGAATGTATGCCCAACCGTCATCTTCTAAGGCTTCACGTCTCTTGCTGTCGGCGAGCCATTGGCCGGCGTGATGTCTTCCGTCGTATTCGATGGCCACTTTTATATCTGGATAGGCCATATCCAAAAGCGCGATTTTCCCATTGTTCAGTCGAACCTTCCAGTTGACTTTCGGACATGGTAGCCCATTGCGAATCAGAGCGATCCTGCAACGGCTTTCCTGCGAGGAATCCGTGCCTTCGTGCATGAACTGTAACGCATGATTGCATTGTTCTGATTCCTCGGATGGGACGTTGTCTATTCGCATTCGAAAAACAGTGGATAAGTGGATAACCGAGGTTATGCGCAAAAAAAATGTGGATAAACAGTCGGCCGCCGGCATGCCTGATTGAGACGAACGTGCGCTGCTGCGCTGCTGCGGGATACCATGGCACGGGTAGAACATCACGTTGAAATGAGGATGTATGGGCGAGCCGTGTGTGATTGAAAACGTGTGTTTCGTAGGTTCGGATAAGCCGGTCGACATTGCTGTCGGTCACGGGCGAATAGCTTCGGTGCGACCTTCGGAAAGGCCAACGGATGCTGCTTCGAAGATATGGGTGATTCCCGGATTGTGGGACTGCCACACGCATTTCACGCAGTGGTCGTACACGTTGGGACGGCTCGATCTGATTGATGCACGCAGTGCCGGCGAAGCGCTCGACATGTTGCGTCGACACTTGGAGGAGCGTCGTGAAAGCGGCGCACTCGACCCGAACCAATATGTGGTCGGCATGCGCTTCCGGCATTCCCTGTGGTCCGATGACGCCCAGCCGACCCTGGCCGCGATCGATGCGGTGGCGGGAGACCAGCCGGTGGCGCTGTCAAGTGCCGATATGCATTGCGGTTGGGTGAACTCTGCCGCCGCGCGCAAGCTTGGCGTAGATGTGGACGAATCCGGACTCGTCGGCGAGCTTGAGTGGTTCGACGCCTACTGCAAGCTGGACAAAGGACCTGGTGCGGCCAATGAGCTGATGCATCTGTTGCGCAACGCCGAACACGACGCTGCGAGTAAAGGCGTGGTCGGCGTGCGCGACTATGAGATGGCCGAGAACATCGACACGTGGATTAGCCGATTCTCGCAAGGGCTTGATGGTCTGCGTGTCGAAGCTGGCATATATCCCGAGAGACTCCGGCAAGCCATCGACGACGGCTGGCACACCGGAGACGAATTGCCCGGAAGTCATGGTTTGGGTCACGTCGGCGCGATGAAGATGATCTCCGATGGCTCGCTCAACACCCGTTCCGCCTACTGTTCTATGCCATATTCGGGCATCAGACCGGAAACCTACGGCACATTGAGCTATGCCCCTGAGCAAATCGAGTCGTACATGCGACTCGCCGTCGAACATGGCTTCGACATCGCCTGTCATGCCATCGGCGATGAAGCGAACACCATTGTGCTTGATTGTGCCGAACGCACCCATGCGCATGGTTCCATTGAGCATGCCCAAATGCTCAAGGAGTGCGACATTCCGCGACTCGCGCAGCTGGGACTTGCCGCAAGCATCCAACCGCAGCACGCCATGGACGATCGTGACGTCATCGCGCGATTCTGGGGCACCCCCGCCGGAATCCCCTACGCATTCAATAGTCTGCATAAGGCGGGGACCAAACTGCTCATGGGGTCGGATGCGCCGGTCGCGCCGCTGGACCCATGGCTGGCCATCTCCGCGTCGGTATTCGGTACGGAAAGTTCCGATCGCGAGCCTTTCCAACCTGAGCAGTGCCTTGATTTTGAAACGGCGCTCGCTTCGTCCACCGCGGTCGGACGCGTGGCTTTGCGGGACGCAGACGCGGCCGATTTGGTGCTTCTGGACTGTGATCCGAGCATAATCGATTCTCCGGAGGCCATGCGTGCCATGCCCGAGCATGTGCTTGGCACTATGCTTGCCGGTCGCTGGACGTACCAACAGGCTGAATGAAAACCGTTATGTGTGGCAGATTCCACGGTGCTGGAAAAGTCAAAATCGCTATATGTGGCAGACCTGAGATTTCTTAACGGGATTTTTCTATAGATTTATACCCTCGAATGTAGTGTGAATCTGCCACATATAGCGCAAATCGGATTTTGAAGATGCCTTAATCTGCCACATATAAGGGATTTCAGATGATTGGTGTGCCCGTGCAAGATGAGTATGGCGTGCGAGTCCACTCGGATAGGAGGAAGACCGCACCTCTGAGTGGGAGATACGGCCTTCCTGATGTGATTTTGAGTGAGAATCACTGCACGGCGGCGAGAGCCTGATCGAGATCCGTGATGATGTCGTCGGCGTTTTCGATGCCGCAGCTCAGGCGCACCAGGTCAATGCCAACGCCTGCTTCGACGAGCTGCTCCTCGGTGAGCTGACGGTGCGTGGTGCCTGCCGGGTATAGGGTGCAGCTGCGCGCGTCGGCCACATGTGTGGCGATGGACACCATCTTCAGGTGGTCGAGGAACGCGGACACCTTTTTCGCGGCCGCCCGGCACGCCGAAGGAAATAACGCCGCAAGTGCCGTTCGGCATGTACTTTTCAGCTAGCGCATGGTACTTGTCTTCCTCAAGGCCCGGGAAGCTCACCCAGCTGATGCGCGGGTCGGCGCTCAGCCACTGCGCCACCTTGAGCGCGTTCGCGCAATGGCGCTCCATACGCACGCCCAGCGACTCCAAATGCATGCCCATGATCCACGAGTTGATCGGCGCCGGCGTTGAGCCGAAATCGCGCATGAGCTGTGCGGTGGCTTTGGTGATGTAAGCGGCCTTGCCGAAGTCCTTGGCATAGGTCACGCCATGGTAGGAATCGTCCGGTGTGGTGAGTCCGGGGAATTTCTCCGCATGGGCCATCCAGTCGAAGTTGCCGGAATCCACGATCGCGCCGCCCACGCAGGAGCCGTGACCGTCCATATATTTGGTGGTGGCGTGCGTGACGATATCCACGCCATACTGGAACGGTCGGCAATTGACGGGCGTCGGGAACGTATTGTCGACGATCAGCGGCACGCCGTGACGATGCGCCGCGTTCGCGAACTTTTCGAAATCAAGCACGATGAGTGCCGGATTGGAGATGGATTCGCCGAAGACCGCCTTGGTGTTCGGCTGGAATGCCGCTTCGAGCTCTTCTTCGGTGCAGTCCGGGCTTACGAACGTGCATTCGATGCCCATTTTGCGCATGGTCACGTTGATGAGGTTGAACGTGCCGCCGTAGATCGCGGAGGATGCGACGATGTGGTCGCCGTTGTTGCAGATGTTGAACAGTGCGAAGAAGTTCGCCGCCTGGCCGGATGAGGTCAGCATTGCGGCCGCGCCGCCTTCCATTTCACAGATTTTCGCTGCGATGGTGTCGTTGGTTGGATTCTGCAGTCGAGTGTAGAAGTATCCGGATTCGGATAGGTCGAACAGTCGGCTCATCTGTTCGCTTGACTTGTATTTGAAGGTTGTCGCCTGAATGATCGGGGGAGTGCGGGATTCGCCGTTGCCGGGCTGGTAGCCTCCCTGCACGCAGATGGTGTCGACGTTTTCGCTCATGGATTCCTTCTTTCGATTGCGCGCTTCGTTGCGTAGCGCTGCGATGCAACAAACATGTTCACCTTATCACTGAGTTGACAATTGACTATTTTTCAATGGAAACGCCGAATAGTTCACTGAATTGACAAACTTAGGAAGTTGATTTTATTATGTACATCAAGACAGGCGGGAATCCGCTTGACGGGAAAACAATGTCTTGCGAAAGTAAAATCAATAGCAAAGGAGCAACCCATGGGTCTGTGGGATATCGAAAAGATTCCGTATGTCGGTCGTGAAAAGGGACCGCAGGAGGGTCTGGCTTTCCATTACTACGATGCCGACAAGGTTGTTGCCGGCAAGAAGATGAAGGATTGGCTGCGTTTTGGCGTCGCTTGGTGGCACACGTTCGATCAGGAGCTGGTCGATCCGTTCGGCACCGGCACCGCCCAGCGTCCGTGGTACGGCAAGTACTCCAATGCTGAGGATGAGGCTCTGGCCAAGGTCGACTACGCCTTCGAGTTCTTCCAGAAGCTCGGCGTCGAGTACTTCTGCTTCCATGATCGTGATATCGCTCCGGAAGGCGACACCCTGCGCGAGACCGACAAGAACCTGGACAAGGTCGTCGACAAGATCGAAGAGAACATGAAGTCCACCGGCATCAAGCTGCTGTGGAACACCTCCTCCCTGTTCACCA